>ERZ650311.261-NODE-261-length-35862-cov-10.116150_pt1 | contig 35862 bp, 56 predicted proteins | sample MGYA00376247_ERZ650311 | MGnify/ENA primary metagenome ERZ650311 (study PRJEB26733, sample SAMN07839324) | wastewater metagenome | biome: small river; feature: stream; material: water | place: USA: North Carolina | collected 2016-07-28 ...
CTTCGCATCTCTCTCACTCTCCTTTTCCTTGCTGGCTCGCCTCTACGGGGGCGGGAAGAAAACCTCAAATAATTTGAGTAGTTGTGCCTGAATCTTGTTCTGCCTGTTCCTCATAAGCCCGATTCTCAACATGCGTGAAACAGTGCTCGCATAGCCCGTGGCAGCACGACTCCCGGCAGTTGCAAGCTGCGGTGCAAAAATGCAACTTGTGCAATGGGCGGATACGTCCGCAGCTATAGCAGGGTGTTGGGCACTTCATTCCCGGCCTCCCCAGCAGCCTTTGACCGGCGGCGTTCCGTCGAAGTGAACCAGTCCGCCGCAGATGTGGCAGCGATGCTCGGCTGGGGTGTCTGGGTGTCCGGTCGATGGGCGCGGCATTGTCGGAGTAGGCTTCATGTCAACGAAAGCACGCCGCATGGATTCAGCGTCTAATCCAATGCACTTGGCCCCTAGTTCGGTCGCATGAAAATACACGTCTCGGCCCTGATTCAGTTCACGACCGCGGCGCATTAACCCGTGTTCGACCATTGCGCAAAGAGTGTCATAAGCACGGCCATCCTTCTCTTCGCAATATGAGTTGCGGTAGCCAGGGGCTGCACTGTTTGTCCCGAGTGAGTGGCACAGTATGTCCCTATAACGCTGCGGCAATTCCCAGTCTTGATTTTCAGCCATCGTCGAAGTCCTTTAAGAATCGTATGACCAGTTTCCGTTGTCGTCGTACAGCCAGCCGCAACGCGCCATCGTCTCGCGCTGCGTACAAGTAAGTTGGTTCTCTGGCATGTCGAAGATATACAGCACCCCGGTCGTCTGTACGTAAGCCGACTCCTTGCTGTCCGCAATCCGCATCGCGTCTAGCAAGTCTTTTATCTGGTTCGTTGCCATTTTCTGGTCGCCTCTCCGGGGGTGCGGGGGGATTAAAGCTTTAAGATTTCGTCGTTGGCTCGCTTCCACGCATCGAGCGTCTCGTTCCAGTTCGTCATCACCGGCTCGAACAAAACGGAGTCGAAGAATATCCAACACGCCACAACGCCGACGCAGACTCCGCTCAGTGCGCAGAATCCTGTCGCCTCATCACGCACTAGCGTTGACAGAATCACCACATGCAGCGACCCCATCAACATCATGCTCCAATGTCTAACGAAGAACTTTTTCATGGCTCGGCTCCCTCTCATCTCTTCGCGGCTGCCCTGGGGACGGTGGGGGGTTACTTAAGAACTTCGCGCGTCTTGTCTGGGTTCCATTCCTTGAGCCGCTTGGCCCAGCCCTTGGCGTTAGCGCCAATGTTGTTCAGCGAAGTGCGGCGGCTCTTGTACTTGACCTTGCTCATTGCTTTAGCAGCGGCCAGCCGAGAACGCTCCATGCACTCACTGAACGTCGCGCCGAACTCTTTGGTGAACCACTCGTCGGGATCGTTAAAGATGAACATCGGGCACTCAAGGGCCGTGTCGAGGCCGCGGAGCGCGTAGTTGCCGCAACCGAGACAACAGCACGCCACACAAGCTGCCTCGTGCGTCTCCGCTTCCATCGTGATCGCATCGCTCGGGTTGATAAGCTCGAATAGCATCTGCATCTCCTTTTAGGTTTCTCTTCCGGGGGCCAGGTTGCTATTGGTTCGCTAGTAGGTTCCATGCTGCTCTAACCACTGCCGGAACCTGCATATTTCCAGTGGCTTTAAGTCTGTCCAACCGCGAGGAATCCCCATCATCCATTCGTGGAATTCCGGCGCTGGGCAATAGTCGCACGCAATGACGACCGCTCCGGTAAGGGAGCCGGACGAGACGCCCGCGCCATGGCCCGACGCCGCATTCCGTTCCTTCTGCTTGAGGAACGCTGCGGACTTCAGCTTGGTTCGCAGGCAGTCGCTCGCCGTGGGCGTGGGCCACAATGAATAGTCGCGATCGTCCGTGCGGAGCGCCGACGCTTTCTGCCGATACAACTTGCCACCTCGCATCGAACCCCGCTTCGGATAGGTCGCCAAGAATTGTTCCGAAGTACTCGTAAAAAGTGAGAGCTGCGACGTTCTCCAGGAATGCGAATCGCGGTCGAACCTCGCGAATGATCCTGATAGTATCGGGCCACATGTTGCGGTGGTCGTCTTCCGCCTTGCGCTCGCCGGCTTCGCTGAACGGTTGGCACGGGAATCCCCCAGTGACGATATCCACGCATCCACGCCACGGTCGCCCGTCGAACGATCGCACGTCATCCCACACTGGAAACTTGTCGAGCACCCCGTCTCGCTGTCGCTGCAACAGCACGCGCCGGCAGTAGTCTTCAATCTCGACGGCGCAGACGGTTCGCCATCCGTTGAGGATGCTTCCAAGCAATCCGCCGCCAGCTCCTGCGAACAGGGCAAGCTCTCGCAAAGGTTCTCTAGGTAGTGCCAACTCATTCATGTTCTCTTCCGGGGGCTTCCTGCCTACTTACTGGGGACTCGGGGGGGGGCTAACTGTTGTTGAAGTCTTCGAAGCTCGATTCGTAGTTGTCCATGTCGCGCGCAGCATGCGATCGGAACGTGACTGTTTCGGCCATCCACACCAGCGGCGCAATTCCCGTGCGCCCGTTACGATTCTTCTCCACGTAAATCTCTGCTCGACCGCGAAGCGTTTTCTTTTCTTCTGGCTCCATCGCGAAGTATTCCGGCCGATGCACAAACGCCACAACGTCGGCATCCTGTTCGATCGCACCGCTTTCGCGCAAATGAGCCAACCGCGGCTTGTTGTCTTTCGAAGATTCCGATTGACGATTGAGTTGAGCTAGGCAAAGCACCGGAATCTCAAGCTCTCGCGCAAGGTGCTTAAGCCGCTTGGAAATCTTGGCCACTTGCTGCTCGCGCGGATCACGGCCACTGTCTGGGTTGATGAGTTGCAAGTAATCGATCACAACCAGCGACAGGCCGTGCTTGCGTTTCTGGCGCCGGCATACGGCCGCAATCCCCTGCATGTTCTGGCCGGCTGAATCGTCGATGGTCAAAGGCGTTCGGCTAAGCTCAGCAGATGCTTTCACCAACGCCATGTGCTCATCTTTGGTGAGCGTCCCGGCTCGCATCCGCATACCATCAACTTGGGCTTGTGACGACAAGAATCGTTCCGCCACGCTGAGCCGATCCATCTCCAAACTGAAAAACAAAACCGGGCTACCTGCCAAAGCGGCATTGGTGGCGAAGTTCATGGCCAGCGCGGTTTTTCCCATGCTCGGCCTGGCCGCCAGGATCGTGACTTCGCCTTTGCGAAATCCCATTAGCTTGTCCAGATCCAAGAATCCGGTAGAGAGCCATGGCAGCCGATCGGTTCCGCGCTTGTCGATGTCCGCCATGGCGTCGGCCAGGATATTCATCACGGACATCGCTTGGCTCGTCAACGTGCCGCGCTTGTCACGAATGGCCATAATCATCCGTTCGCACTCGTCGAGCGCCTGAGCGGCGTCTGGTTCGTTGTGCGAGGTCGAGATGATCGACGTGCCGGCGGTTCGCAACTCGCGCTTGATCGCTTGCTCCCGAACCAACTCGGCATAGTAAACCGCATTGGCCGCGGTGGGGGCGGCCTGCATCGCTTCGGCCACCTTCATGAGCTCGACCGAAAGCGGATGCCGCGCGTCGTTCGGTTCAAATCGCTTAACTTCGCCACCAGCCTTTTTGACGTGAGCCTGAAATAGCTTCACATCAATTCGCTTTTGGTTCGAGTGCATGTCCAGCAAGTGCTTGTACATCACCCGAAAATCTCGATCGCAGAAGTCCGCGGGCTCGAGGATTAGCGCGAGATCGTCCAACACAATCGGCATCAGCATCGCGCTACCGACCACGCCAGCTTCGGCGTCAATGTCGGACGGCGGGGCAAGATCAAGAATTTCACTGGTGGCGGTCATGGTTCATCCTTGGCGGTTGGTTCGGGAATCCGTTTGAGGAGCTGCTTGAAGTTCTGGCCAGCGTCTTTGGCCTTCGAATCGAGAACGCCGAACAGGTACGCATAGCGCGAACCCTTTGGCGGCGAGCCGCGGAAATAGGCGGCCTTAACGGCCGCCACGGAATCCCAGAGGAAATCCTCGGAAAGAACTTGGGCCAGGGCTGCGGCCTTGAAGACCAGCGAGTGGTCGCCCTTGGCTTTGGGCGGGCCGATCTCCTCGATCACCTTTTGCGTGTCAAGAGTCACCCGGCTCCACGAAATCGAATGGGCGGCAACGTCAACGTCTGACGCCCTTATGTTATGTTCTGTTCTGTCGTCTTTTGTTTTGTTGGTAACGATCTTGTCACGATGCGTCGTTACTTCATCGTTACTCTTGCGTGACGCACGTAAAGTGTTTTGCCGCTTGGCACTTAGGACGCGGTTCTTGGCCGATTGACTGAATCTTTTGGCAAATTCAGGTATGAAAAGCTCCCCTTCATCGATCCCGCCAAGCCAACCGACCTCCTGCATCGTGCGCCAAAATGTGTCGTCGCCACCAAACATGCGCGCCAAAATGGCGATTGAACGGAACCCGAGAAGGCCTGGTGCGTTACTATCCGTAACGGTCGCGTCACGGTCCATCGTTACTTCAGCGTTACGGTCTTCAATGTGATCGTCGACCCACGACCAGAAACGAAGTAGCCGAAGCACTACCACTTCGACCGATTCTCCGGTCGCATCGATCAGGCGCAGCGTCTCAGGCTTTTCCGGCAAGCTCTTGTCGTACTGAATCCATCCAGTGGCCATTACTTTTGCTCCGCAAGTGTCCAAACCCAATACTTCCGCCGGCCAGATCCTCGGATGCCTGCCTTCTGGATCAACCCAAGTCGCTCAAGACGCTTCCGAGTGCCGCGCACCGTACTGCCAGGCACATCGGCCAGCATGCGCTCCAGGGCGACGTCAGGCAGTGGCCTGGGCATCGCTCGAAACAGCCACAGCATGCGGTTGAGGGTTGTCATCTGGGCAATATCCGTTGCCAAAGAATCCTGTTAATCTCAGCCGATCGAATCAAACATGAAGTGTTTTCGCCTGGGTGCTGACCTTGTTCATGGGCTTGGTGCGCTTTAAGGGCTTGTCGCCTCTGCGTAAGGGGGTCTTGCGCGCTAGTGGGGTGCGGCGGAGCATTAGAATGGGATGTCGTCGCCCATTGGGTCGCATCGCTCGATAGTCACGTCCGACTTCTTCACGACCGCAATCGACTCAAGGACCGCGAAGGATGTGCCTGGATTCAACCGCGCTAGCCGAGACGCTTCCGCGATCGCGCGGCCTTCATCATCGTGCCGGTACGTAGGACTCCCGCCACCTGACCACACAAGCCAAAACGTCTTTTGCATCACACGAACTCCTTTCACTGCCCCGTGTTCTCGTTAGTGTCGAACGCCGACTTCTGGGACGCCTTGCCGGAACTCAACTTCTCCTTGGCCTTCTTGACCAGCTTCTCCACGATGGAGAGTTGCGTCGGATTCAATGCGCTGTCCGGGCCGCAGGCTTCGTTGTCGATGCGTGCCACTTCCGCCAAGTCGCCGTTCGCTACTGCCATCTCTAGGCTGTCCTTGTAGGCGTTCACGGCGTCGACCTGGGGCATCGGCTCTTGAATCGTTTCCGGCTCCTCACTGACCACCGTTTCCACCGGCTGCGCAAATGCCGTGAGGTCGCTGGCTTCCACGCGCGACGGCTTGCGAACGGCCGCGGCGTCGATGACCGATTCCATTTCGTCTGCCAGGTACAAGCCGCCCAGCGAGGTTGGGAACGCGGTGCGGAGCGCTTGAGCGGATGCCACCTTGCAGATCATGCCGGGCTTGTCGACTTCCCAGCGGCTTCGCATGGTGTCATACGTGGCGAGCTTGACGCGCATCTCTGCTGGGTGCTGGCGGCTCTTGAAGTACACGCGAGCCCAGCCGCCTAGCAGCGTGTCGTCATCGAGCGTGAATGCTCCGATGCGGTCGACGATATTCCCTGCCGCATCCTTGACGATGACTCCTGATTCCGTGCCGTTGTATTCTGGATGCACTTCGGCGCGCTTGAGGAACGCTTGGTGCGCCGTGATGAGCAAGAACTGCGGGCCGTTCTTTGTGTCGTATCCAAGCAGGTACGCGTCACCCTCAAACGGGTTTAGCTGCCGGGCCTTGCACAGCATCATGAACTTGATGCACTGCACCTCGTCCGGCAGGTGCCCGCTCCGCGTCTTAGTGCACAGCATCCGCTGCACGATACCCACCGATAACTTGATGGGGTCTTTTCCCATGAAGGGCGTGAACTCCATCTCGCGCACTGCCGGAGCCTGCGCCTTGCCGTTACTCAGTTCAGTTGCCGTCGCCATCGCTTACCTCCCATTGGTCGTTGAACATGAAAGCCGGATACCGCAGCGAGTTGACGCGCGTGCTCCAGTCCGGTTCCCAGATCCCCGTCTCGTAGCAGCGGGCCATGCGCCGCAGGATGCTCCGGTTCTGCTTGCGGCCCAGTTCGATTTCTTCCGGCTGCAAGTCGTACAAGCCAACCTCTAAATTCCGCTTGCTCACCGCCGCGAACAGGTAGTGAGCCTGGTTGCCGGTACGAACGAAGTGCCCGTCGATGCGGAACGCTGCCGTGCGGTGGTAGCCGTGTGTCCGGCAGGCGTACTGGAAACCTTCAGGCGAGGCATCCTCACAAGTCTTCAAATCGAAGATGACATCGCGGCCGTTGAACGCTTCGGAGAACGTCTTATCGGGGCGGCTCTTGAGCCAGAGCCCGGTGGCGCTGTCCTGCCACTTGTAGGAATGCTCGACTTCGCCGGGCCGGTCCAAGAGATTCCGCACCAGCTTGTTCTGGCGGCAGGCCGTTTGAATCGCCCGCACGAGGTCGTACTCGTCCAGTTCCAAAACCGTCTTGCCTTCGGACGATTCCAGAAACGCAGCATAGGCAGCTTTGCCAGCCGTGGTCCGCTTGTCGCACTTCGGAGCGCAGACGTACTTGTCGATTGCAACGTCCGGCTCTAGCACGAACTCATGCGCGGCAATGCCGATCCGCAGCGCCGGTGTCGGCAGAGGCGGCTGCACTTCCCGGCTCACGTAGCGCCGGTAGTAGTCCGTCTGCGACCTGCGGAAGTCTTCCTTGCCGGTGTTCGATACCACCGTCGTGTCGGCGTGGTAATCGGCGTTGCTGACCAGCATGTCGATGGCTGTACTCATTTCTTCTCCCTCCCCTTACACTTCACGCACGGCTTGTAAATCGTCGGCGGCACGCGGGCGTTTTCCAACTTGCACGCCTTGCACACATAAGGCCGCACGCGGCGGAAGTGGATGCCGATCGTGTCGAAGTCCGCTGACTTATCCAACCGCCTGACAATCGCCAGCACCGTTGGCTCGCTGAGATCGTTGTCGGCAGCGATGGCGGAGAGCGTAAGCCCCGCGCGAAACTGCCGCGCGACTTTCTGGCGAATCTGGTCGGCATCTGGGCGTCTGGCAAATCGTGTACTCATCCCCACCGCTCCCTTGCTACTTGCTGTCCGGTGTCCCCGAAAACTATGCCGAGACTGTTTCGGCTTGCACCGTGCGGTCTTCCTTAACCGCTCCGTCTTCGATGATGACGCTGCACTCGTCGCCCTCGCTGACGCGCTCAATCCAGATTTGTGCGTCGGCTTGCTTCGCCATTTCGTCCAGCATCGCTAGCGATTCGTTGCCCAGCAGCGAGCCTTCACGGATCAACCACACCTTGAACTCGGGGTTCATGGCGATGCCCATCGCAGCGCTGACGCGAATCTTGGTGTTCGTGCACGCCTGCTCGAACGGCAGACCGTCGAACGTCACGTAGTCGTCAGAGAAACCAAGCCCAGCAATCGGGAACTTGGCTGACGTGATGGCGGTATGCTTCTCTGTGTCGATGGCGTCGATGCGTTCCGTCAATGCGGCGGATCGGTTCTTCGCGGTGACGAGACGTTGCTCGACTTCTGCCCGCTTGTCGTTCGCCCGCACCTTGGCGTTCGTCGTTTCTGCGGTTGCGATTTGCTCGCGGATTGGTGCGAGGTCTTTGTCAACGAGCGCGGCCGTGGCCGTAACAGCCAGCTTGTGGTCTTCCTGCAAGGCGATGACGTGCGCCTCTTGCTCCTTCAGTTCCGCTTGCAGCCGCTCGATGTGGCGGCGAGTGTCGTCCGCTTCCAGCTTAGCGTCTTCAGCGTGCTTGGCAATTTCAGCAGCAGACCGGCGCGCACGGTCGTTCAGGTTATTTTCGTGTGAGGCGTCGTCAAGCTGCTTTGCCAGTTCCGCAACCGACACAACCTCGTCCGGCGCGTCCTCGTAATGCGGCAGCCCTTTCAACTCCCCTTCAAGCTGCTTCACGTCACGGTTGACGCTGGTTCGCGTCGTGAACACGGAATCACGCTCTTTGTCGAGAGCCGACGTGTCGATGCCAACCAACTCGCGGAGCGTATCCAATTGGTCCTTCGCCTTGAGGCGGCTGAACGCCAGCGGGTCGAACGTCAGTTGTCCACACAGGTCGTTGAGGATGGACTGCGGTGACGGCGCTTCGTATCCGTCTTTTGACTTGATGACCAGTTCGGAGCCGCTCTCCGTGAACGTCCGCTCAACAATCAGATGGCCGTGCGAGGTTTCCCCCAGGTCGATCTTGATCTTGCCGTTCTTCGCACCCTTGCGGAGCGGCTTCGGCGGCAGCATCTTCCCGCCGCCCATCGCGTACATAATCATGTCGAGTGCGCTCGACTTCCCTTGGTCCGGCTGACCGCCAACGATGAACGTGCCAGCGCCATCCGGCACAAGCTTGACGGCTTTGATCCTCTTGACGTTCTGCCCTTCGATGCTGACGATCCGACACATTTGGTTTATCTCCTAGGAATAGTCCAGTTCCATTTCGTAATGCCGCACAAACTTCTCCGCATACGCTCTCGACTCGTCCCACCCTGGAGGCGCTGGCCCGTAGTAAGCCATGCCCGCCATCCACAATCCTTTCCCGTCATGCCGTATCACCTTGCCGTCTGGCGTATCGCAGCGGAGCGTGTACTCTTCGCGGACTTCATAGAGCCCGATGGCTGAGCGTCTGCCGCCGATTCGCTGGATGAGTGTTTGAGTGCGTGGCATGGTGCTAACCGGGGAACTCGATTCTGTTGGCTGTGGTGGCGGTGCGCTTCATGGGGTGATGCCTGCCTCGGTGAGTGCTTTGCGCGCGGCGATGGCGTCGAGGCATCCGCGCCGATGCTCCGGGTTGTCGGACTCGGCAACTTCGCCACGGTCCCAGCCGAACCAAATGCCCATCGCGTAGCTGCCACGGAGGCGTGCATCTGCCGCGTCCCATCGACCTGCCCGCATCGCATAAGAAACCGCCGTGATTGCACAGCCCTTTCCGGGGTCACCCATTCCCGATCCTCTGACCGTTGGCTTCAATCCTGTTCGCTTAAACGCCCAGACAACGAGCTTCGGTGAAATTGACCGTTGCCGTGCGTAAGGCTTCGCAATGCAAATCATCTCCAGTCCTCCTGTGTTAGAACCCCGGCAAGCGCCCGCTCAGGACAACAGGCGCTCACCGGGAAGTTGAGCCCGGAGCGACAAGCCCCGGAACAAACGCTTTCGATTACATCCTCACCCTCAGAACCATGTCCGCCGCAAATCCCATCGCCGTGATAAAAGCAATCCAGCCCCAGGGCCGGCTCGCTAGGTATGCTTCGATGTGGCGCATCCGTGCTTCCTTTTCGTTGTCAAGTTTTCCGCTGAGCCGTAACGGCAGTCCGTTCGCAAACCAAGCCCGCGCGTTACTAAAGCGCAAGCCTGGATTCGCATGTCCAAGATTCTCATCGCGTCCTCGCTCAACTCTTCCTTGCCGGTGTCGTGAGCGACAATCATCTGGCACTCGTCTTCGGTGAGCTGGCCGGGCACTGCCATCTGCGCGTCTCCTGAAAATCCCCCGGCAAGCGCCCGGCCCCCAGGCTCAGACGCTACACCGGGGTAATCGGCCCGCTCGACGACAAGCCAAGCGAACCCACAAAGCGTCTTCAAAACTGCGGGGCGCCGCCTCCCAGACAGCGCCGCGCGATGTAACCAAGCCACCCGCTTCCTGCGAGCCTTCGTGACTAAGCTGCCTCCCGCTTCTGAACCTCACCACGGCGAATGTGGACATCCTCCGGGGCTGCCAAGCCGAGCTTCACCACTCGACCCTTCACCGACAGCACCCGGACCATGACCGATTCGCCTATCTGGATTTCCGTGCCAACCTTCCTTGACAGCACCAGCCAACCCTTGCGATCCATCGCGATTCCTCCGTGTTTAAGACTTCCCCCTTAACCCGTTCATCAAGTCCTCCAGCAAGTCCGCGATGTTCAGCCGCACATACGCCGGCTGCCCGTCCGTCTGCTGCTCCACTACCGAGCGCACGGCAAACCGGCGCTCCCCTATGTCGTTTGGCTCTTGCGGCCCGCTCGCCTTGGCTTGGCGGGGGACGGGGGCTTGCACCTCGTCCACGCAAACAGCCGCATCTGTTCCTCCCACTGGTTCGGGTTCTTCCGGTTCAGCGGAGCAACCCCCAGGCGATACCACTTCCATGCGATGCTCATCAACAATCTCCTTTGCTCGTTTCGCTGTGACTGGCTTTGACTGCGCCTCTTCCAACGCTTGCTCAATCGCCTCATCGGGCACGCCGTCCATCGCCAGTGCGTAAGCCGCTGACACTTCCAAACGTCCCAGCGTGGGACGTTCGCCAAACTTCTCGAACACTTGGATCGCACGGTAAGCGCCAGTCTTGCTGATGCCGACTCGCGCCTTCGCCCACTCCGCGAAGTCCCGTGTTCCTTCCTCTCGAATCAAGTCACGGGCACGAGTCAGCGCCTTGCCGATGGCAATCACCTGCCAGACGGCGGAGGTTTGCGCTAGCTCGATGTCGTAGGCGCATTCCTCTAGCTGCTTGTCGATGGTGGTGGTGAGAGTGGTCATGTGAAGTCCTCAGAACAAATCAGCTTGCTTGGTTGGGCAGAAGATCCGCTCGAAGTCGCCGCGGTATGAATCGCACTGCCCGCCGCGGGCAATCTGCCACAGCTTGAGCGGCCGTATCGAGTCGATGTCACAGAACGCCTTGCAGGCCCAATACACCATGTGGTCCTGGTCAGCGACGAGCCCATATGAAACCGGGTCCGGTGCGTCGACATGGTTGCTCGCCTTGCGGGTCAGCTTCGATGCACCGACGGCAGCCCGGCGAATCGCCAGCAGCCGAATCTCCGCTGCCGCGTTCTGCGCTTCGAGCCCTTCGCCTGCCTTCTTGCAATACATCCGCACCGCCTCCGCTTTATCAATCACGTCCTTCACGGTGTCGATGGATGACGCTTCTGCAAGGAACTGTCTTGCCTCGGAGATGAGCATCAACTCGCGGCTATCGGTAGCAATCATGTCAAGCATTCCATTGCACTCCGTGCAGGCACACTGGCGACCACTCAAACCCAGATGGCCGCGCAGCATCGCGGCAGAAACGCAAATCCGTTTGCCGCCAAAGGCGCGGCGAGAGAATCCAATCGGCACAAACAGGTGAGCCATCGACGGCTCGGTTTGCCTTGAGCCCCAGAGTGGGCGAGAAGGCTGAACTATTTAGGAGAACCCCGTTCGGTTGCGAAGCCGATTACGCTATCGGGGTTAGTGGTCTAGGCGATTGCGTCGGAGATTTCGTAGACCGTTTCTCTGACGCCATGCTGGTCGATGGTGACGACCGGATAGCCGGTTCGCTGGCATTCGTCTTTAGCAAATGCAAGGGCGTCAGCGTAGTCATCCACACCGAATGAAGCCACGGTAACAGAGGTTTCCTCTGTGTCTCGACTGACTACCCAGCCATGCTCGTCGCTCGTTTTGTCGAGCCAGAGTCCGATGGTCTTTGTCATGGTACGCCTTTGTGTTTGTGGTATTCGTTGATTGCTGCGAATCAATTTATCGACTGGCTGTACAATTGGCAATAGACATTCCGAAAGATTTGCGGAATAGTTGCAAGTCGATTCCCCTATTGCTTTTTGAACGTCGGATTTCCGCGTTCGCGGGGCTTTTCGGCAAAGGACTCAAGCGCCGATTTAGTGATGACCCAGGAGTTCCCGAACTTGCGGGCCTTGAGTCTGCCGAGACGGCAATAGCGGCAGACGACGCTCTCTTTGATCTTGAGGCGGCGCGCGGCTTCTTCGACGCTGTAGACAGCTTCAGTAAAGGTAGTTGCCATAACCATGCCTCCCATAGTACATTTATCTGACGAATTGGGCAAGTTAAAAGCGCGGCGGTGTTCCTAGGCTGTTCAGCGTTCGGCCAAGCCAAAGTCCAAGCCAAAGTCCCACAAGTAGCCCACGCCAGCTTGCTCTGACCCCGCTTTCGGGCTATGGTGGATGGGATGGCACATAAGCGCGTGACCTTCAACGAACGCGACGTTCGCAGCCTCTCTCTTGGCGAATCCATGAAACGCGGCATCAGCCTAATGGAGGTCTTGATCTCCATGTTCATCCTGGCCGTGGGCCTGCTCGGGGTTGCTGCACTGATCCCTGCCGGCCGTCACGAGATCGTCGAAGCCACCAAGCTCGAAACGTCCGCGATGGTTGGCCGCAATGCAGTCAGAGACATGCAGGTTCGCGGCTACTTGAATCCTGCGAACTGGCGCGACGCGGTTTCTGGCACTGGCACATTTGGCTATCGCGAATCGCTCGCGCCGAAGTGCTTCACATACACCAACCCGGCGTCGGTCGATCCGGTAGATTATTCAGAACAACTGGCCGTTGTCGTCGACCCTATGGGCCTGACGGCGCCGACAAGTTTCACGACTGCGTTTCCATATGGCTACACCAGCACCACACCGCCGGCGCTGCGGAGAATCATTCCCTTCCAGCCGTCGAGTGCTGCGGCCGCGTTTGCATGCTTCGATACCGTCTTTCGCAGCAGCGTCGACCTGAACACGAAGGGCAACGCGAACAAAGACCTTCCACCCACACAGGAATTCTTTCGTGACCCACCTGGGCCAACAGGAACGGCGATGCGCCGGCAATCCCTTGGCAACTACTCTTGGCTTGCCACGATCACATCGGAACCGAGCCGCCCGGCCGTAAGCGGACAAGTCAACGTCGCTGTGGCAGTGTTCTTTAAGCGCGACCTGAGCGCCGCCGGCGCCGGAGAACGCACCGCAACCGTTCATGCGTTCGCGCTGGAGCCGCCCGCAACACTAGGCGACCCAGCACCAGGTAACGCAGCCATCCGCAAGACCCGAATGCCTAGCGGAGGGGAGATCGAGATTACTAACCTTTCGCTGGGCACTGACGGGAAGCCAAAAGGAATGAAACCAGGCCAATGGCTTATGTTGGCTGGGTACGAAATGCTTACGCCCATTCCGCCGCCCGTGCTGCCCCCTGTCCAGAAGAATCATTTCGGATGGTATCGCGTACTTGCAGCCAGCAAGCCGGGAGAGAACGCGCGCGGCTACGTGACGCAAAGACTCACGCTATCCGGCCAAGACTGGAAAGTGAACGCCGGGAACACAAGCGTCTGGATGTTCGATAACATCGTCAGCGTTTATGAGAAGTCGCTGCCGCTTGAGCAGTAGCGATCCTCTCGGATTCATCGAGCAGCGAGCCCAACGGGTCCAGTGGATTGATCTTCAGGGCCAGCCCCGAGGCCGTTGCCTTTGCGATCGCGGTAAGCCACTCGGCCCAGCTTATGGCTGCGTAGGCTTTCCGCAGGTGCTCGATAATTTCTTCCCCGTGTTCGCGGCAACCTTCGATGCCCCACTCGTTCATCTTGCGAGCCAGTCCTCCGCAAGTGAAGCACTTGGCGGCATCGAACCCAAGCTTTGCAATCAGTCGCTTTAGCTCGCGTCCCATCAATACCGGCGCAGGCTTTCCGTCTTCGATGTAGTTGCAGTAGCCGTCGACAGACGTTGTGGCCTTGCACTTGCGAATAGTTCGCATCCGTGCAACGTCTCGGCATTCAGAGCACACAAAAGCCATGCGGATACCTAATGCGGCGTGATGATAATGTCGCCGGCATTTTCATCAATGACACAATACCCTCCGTCGTTGTTTGCCACGTAACTATCTGCCGGAGTGATCCTGATTTCGTCGCACGACCCCGATGGAACATCTAGGTGGTAGCGATACACGTCCTTAAAGGCGGTGTCATTTCCAAGAATAAAAACGAATTCAATGCCAATTCCAGCACCGCCGCACGACATGGACATAGTTACGTAATTCCTGCCTGTTGGGCAGGAGTCTCCAGTATCGAATTCGAGTTCAAATTCAACGACCCCGCTAATCGACGGTGGAATCACATTTGCATTGGACATCGTAACCGGCGAACTAAGAAACGCGCAGATGGCACTGCACCCATCCGCAGTAAACATTCCCGCTGGAAACTGCACGTCAAACTCCATCGACGTGTAGTCCGCATCGACTAAATTAAGACCGCACACTTCAAGTGCGCTCGTGCATCCGCAATATCCTTTCTCGCAGTCGTTGATGTCGCTCTTGTACTGCTGGTAGCTGAAATCGTCGAACTGACCGGATGACGACACCTGCGCACCGACACCCGCATACACGCCGACGGCGGAGACGCTGCGCACGCAAATAGCCGCCTGCGTCGAGACGTTCGGAATTTGATTGAGCGTGAGCATCGCCGCTTCATTGTCTGCGTCATAAGACAGAACCAGATAGTGCTCAACGCCGGTAGATGCGGAGACGCTGATGGAATGCAGGGTTGTGTTAGATCCACCAACGCGCTCGATGATCGAAAGCGTAGCAGACGGCCCGACGGAAAGTCGTCCGATGATGCAATCAGCGCTGCTCGTTCCATTCAGCCACACATCAAGATTGTCGCCATTCGTATTTCCCTGGACGTAGCACGACACAATGCCCGAGCTAACCTCGCCAGGATTTCCGCACATCAAGCGCCCATTCGTGGCCGACATGCGGTTGCTAGAAATAGAGAACGATCCGGTATCACCCGACCAGACGAATGGCGCGCTGGTGTTGACGTTGCTGGAGTTCGATCGGTCAAAGCTGTCCCCGCCGATCTCGCACGGTGGGCACGAGAATATCTCGCACTGATTGGAGCCGTCGCCAAGTGGCGTGTAGGTGAAGTCTTCTGCGTAAATGTCCGATTCAACGAATGACTCCACGCCGATCCCGGCGTAGTATCCAATCTCGTCAATCAAGTCGATGCTGATGCAGATTTGGACCTGCACATCGTCTTCGTCGGTGACAACCGCCTTCGCGTTCCCAGTAGACGCATCGAACAGCAGCTTGAGTACATAGATTCCAGAGCTAGAGATGGTTGCAGGCTTGGAAGCGACCACCGTGTCCACGTTCGCAATGCGCGTGCGAATGTCGAGCGTCGAATCTGGCGACCCTCGCGTCAGCCGGGCTACCGTGCAGTTATCTTCATCCGTTCCGTTCAGCCAGACCTCGACATAATCGTCGTCTGAGTTTAGCTCAAACGTGCAGTACACGATCCCCGAGCCGGTGCTGTCAGGGTGGGCCGTCCCGCACTTCAGCCGCGCATCAAAAACCGTCCAAAACGCTAGCCGATTCCCGAAGATGCGAGCGGCACTGGTATCGCCAGACCAAGTAAAAGGCGCACTGGTGTTGATGTTCGTCGTATTGGCGCGATTGAATGTATCTTCCGCGATCGGAGTACAGTCGGTTTCGCAGCAGCATCCCCGCGCGAACATAATCATCAGCAGATTTTCCCTCCCACCCAACCCGAGCCGCCCAGAGACAGCCAGCCCTTGTCGTTATTGGCAAAGGCAACTCCGGGGTTGTAGAAGTTGGGAACGGTCGTGAAACCTGCGTCGGTTTCCGAGCCGAGCGTGCCAGCCAGAATGTCGTATTGATTCCCGCTCGATACGGCGCCCGCGGTGATCGTGGTTGTGGCCTTGATGAATAGCTGGGTGATCGGCGCCAGCGTGCCCAGGAGCAGCTTGTTGGTGGAGTCCACGATCCCGTCTACTAAGGTAGTGGCGGGGTAGCCCTTGCTGAGCGTCCACTGGCCTGGCTTTGGTCCCCAGCCTTCACCGAAAGCCGGAGTTCCTGAGTCATAGGCGATATTGACCGGACCCTCAAAGGTGCACAGCCCACACTCGCCGGCAGCCACTGGTCCGCCAACATTGACGCCCCAGTGATTCCGAAATGTGGTGTTCGCTTGTGTGCAGCGATATACCACACTAAAGACTGCATCTTCGTTCAGCGATATTTTCAGTGATGCTGTCACGCCAAGGACAGCGCCGCGCGGAGCCGTGGATTCGGAGTCGTTGATAAACGGATACACCAGCCGACCAGAAAAGCCCGGAGCCCTTCCTCGATCGTCGCGCTGATTCACCGGCCTCCCAAGCTCGCGCCGCACGGTCTTGATGACCTTTTGCAGCGCCTCGTCGGAGAGCACCCAGCCTTCTGGAGAGGATTCCGCCATGTTACACGTAGCGCTCGTAGTATTTGAAAGCACAAGACACGCCACGCAGCGCCGACGTAGTGGCAACGGTCGCCTTCACGGCAAAGATGTCACCAGACGCCATCGTGGTTGCGGAGAGCGTTCCGGTATTGGCGACCAGTAGGCTATCCGCACTGTCCAGGAGAATGGCCGCTGACAAGACGCTGGCGAACGTGCTGCCGGCCGTGGACTTATACAGGTTCACAGTACAGACGCCAGTGGTTGCGGGCAGAACGCCGGTGATTGCCGCCGTGAACCCCACCACGCCGCCGGCCGCTTGTGCCATGTGCAGAACGAGGTACTGCGTCGAAGTCGGCTCGACGTTGATGGCCGCAATCTCTTTGGTTTCCGTGCGGTGCGTGTTGAGCTTCGACGCTTCAATCTGTGCGCCGGATTCAATCTCCGCGTCACCGATGCAACCGGCTGGGAAGTTGGGAGGTGCGCCGAACGAGACGGTCCCGTTGTATACATGGTCCGCGTAGTGGACATCGGGGGTTGCCATTGATAACTCCTAGAACGGAAATAGATTGAAGTTGCGTTCGCGATAGATGCGGTATCGCATGTAAACTTGGTCCCGAGTCACCGTTGATCCACGCGGCACGATCTCGCCGTTCGTGCTGCCGTCGCCGCCGGTAAATACCGTGACCGGTTCCTCGCCAGGGAGAAGCGGAATCGTGATGCCGTCGACCGTGAACAGCGTGGACTGGTTCAGAATGAAGTAGTCCCATGTCTGCCAGAACAGATGGAACTCGTAGGTCACTTCATGGAAGTAGGTTCCATTGCGCAGTTGCTGCTCACCGATGTTGATGCTCTTGCACTTCACGGTGCGCGGCCCCCAGCCTTTCCAGACGCTGGCGTTCACGCTGTCCACCATGTCGATGACAAACGAAGTATTGATGAACGCTTCGTTGCGCCGTGCAATGAATACCGGCCGCGACCAGTCGGCTTCCGGGGGCGGAGTGAACGCCTGTCCCATTGAGTTCGCAATTGGGAACCCGTTCACGTCCATCCGTGCGACCTGCTGGTACTGGTCAAACGACATGGAGTAGAGCGTGGGCTCTAGCAGCGGGTAGAGCTGGTACTCGTTGTTGTATTCGCAGGTGACAATCCAGGAGCGGTGGCTGTCACCCTCTTCTTCTGGTGTCTTGCGCAGCAGCAGCGCATCTTCATAGGTGTCATTGCCGCTGGAGTAGGGCGAGTAGAGCGCCGGCAATCCGGGGTGATTGACGACAACATGCGGCCCGTCCAGGGGATCGTTGGTCTGTACGCGCCAACGCTGGATGAAGCTATTAGCGACCACGGCGCGGGTGGAACCCTGCGTGTCGTTGGTGCCAGTGCGGTCGCTGATTAAGTCACAAGCAATTACTGCCACAGTCTGCGGAACTTTCTCCCCGTGCTCCGCTTAGTGTGCTCTTAGAATCTGGCGAGCCTTGCCTTTCGTGCTGCGGCCCTGGCGGCAGCTTTCGCCACCACAAGCGCCTGACCGGTTAACGCAACCTGCTGCTGTGCTAGTGGCACGAGTGGGTTCTTGGCGGTCTGGTTGCTTTCCCTTGCGGCTGCGGCGCTGGTTCCAAATAGCAGCGGGCCGATAGCCGAGAACTGGTCACGACGCGGAATGACGTTGCCGCCGATGCCGGGCAGGTTCGCGGTTAGTGTGTTCAGGAGCGTCGGAGCCTTGGCAATGGCGTCGGCAATCTTCTTGGCGATGTCTGGGCCGAGCGTCTTGGTTAGTTCAGCAATGATGGCTTCTATCTTCGCGGTGTCTGTTGCGAGGTCCGGGAACTTCGGCAGGTTCTTCAGTCCCTCCAGGATTCGGGAGAAGTCAACACCCGCGATGTTGTTAAGCGTCGGCATCTTGAAGTTGAAGCCGGCGGGATTCTGAATGTCTCGTTCGCTACGAAACCATGCCGACAGGTCGCGCATCTGCCCGACAAGGTTTTTGGCCGCCAGCCAACCAGGAGAAAGCGCCGCCATCCACGTTGGCATATAGTCCACGGCGTCCGCAAAGCCGTCGATAATGGCTGCGGAAATACTCAGCGAGAGCCGCTTGAATTGCTTAATGGCGAAGTCAATGAGTTGCGTGAATACGCTCTTACCGATAATCCAGATATTCACCAGGACGCTTTCGATAGCCGGCCAGGCACCCTTGAATGCGTTGATGAGCAGCGTGGCGATGTTGTACGCCACCACCTCCATCGCCTTCAGCATCCAGGAAAGCATGATCCACCAGTTGTCGCGCATGATCTCATAGGCCGCAATCGCTACGCCTACGAGGCTCTGCCAGACGAGCGGCAGGTTGCGCAGCCCAACGTCCAGGGTAATAATGATGCCGAGCAGGACTGCCTGGATCTTGGCAACCACCGAATTGAGTCCCGCGAAAACTTTCGTAAGGTCCACTCCGAGCCAGGTGGCGATGGAGTTGAGCAGGTCCACCACCCAATTGAAAAGCGACTCCAGCCACTGCTGCGCAACAATCGTGAACGTCTCAATCAGCATCGCCATGCCGGTAATAATCGGGGCCATGAAGTTGGCGATGGCCTTCCACGCCTTAAACCAAATGTCTTGCAATCGCTCCAGGATGCCGCCCCAGTCGATGCCGCGGAACTTGCTGAGGATGCTGTCGATGATCCCGAACACGGTTGGCATCAAGGGGCGCAAGGCACTCAAGAGGTTAGAGCCAAGCTGCCTGAAGAACGCGGCCAGACTCGGCATACTCGCGGAAATCTTGCGAATCATCGGCTCTAGCTTGGTGGCAATCGTCGTGATGATTCCCGCCATCCGAGCCGCCGCCGGCGCAAGCAGTTCACCCACTGCGGAGCTGAGCCGGAACATGGAGATGCGCATCAGGCCCATTGCCTGGTTGTACTTATTCACCCCCGGCAAGGTGCTGTTGGTAAAGTCCGCCAGTGCTTTTTTGGCAGCGAACGCCGACAGAATCACACCCGCAATCGGGGTGACGATGGTGCGCATGATGCGGCCCAGCGTGAACGACATCCGCGAGCTATCGCGGTTCAATGCCGCTAGCGCACGCTGCGAAGCCAGCACGGCATCCTGCAGTCCGGACGAGCTACCTACAAAGTCAATTCCTAGTGCGAGGTCTGCCATAACTCAACCTAAGAATGCCATGATGATGAGGTCCGAAGCGCCCGAGATGATCGAGTCCCCAATCGGTCTAGCAGCAGTGTCGTAAGCCGGACGCATGAACGGGTAGGGTTTCGAGTGGCTAGTGCCGAACTCCACGAACCACGCATAGGGAACATTGGTAGCAATCCGGCAGTACAGGTTCTCGACCGACAGGTGCGACTCCTGCCCACGCGAGCCCCACACGCTGCCTTCCGATACGGGCGCGTAAGTCGGGTTCTCTTTCCAGTTCTGGGCAAAGCCCTTGTGCCCCGCTCTCCCCTTCGGCGTGTCGATGTAGAGAGAATCACGGAGCTTGCCGCTTTTAACCGGGCACTGATTCTTGACGATTTGCAGCATCTGCTCAGCACCCGTAAGAACCAATTGATCCAGGTTGCCTTTCTCGATGTGCGTGGAAATCCGATTCAACGCCTTGTCAATTTTTGCGAAGGTGGTGTTCGGTTTCTTAGCCATGCGGAAGTCCCGACAGGTTAGCCCGGAGCAGTTGCTCCATCTCGTCCGACGATTGCTCGCCGGTATCCTTGCTCATCTCAGTCGGCATGAAGTCCGACTCTTTCAACTTGCCGCCAAACGCACTGCCAGCCACCTGGCACGTCCGTGCCGTCTGGCGCCACTCGTCTCCGAACGGTTCCAGCAGGTAGAACCCCATCCACTCTCTGAACTCCACCACATCCATCTCGCGACCGAGTTGCCGCCTGGTCATTCCTAGCGCCAGCGCTAATCGGTGGGCGAATCGCCTTCCGGGCTGGCTTCGGAGTTTTTTGCGATTTCTTCAATGGACTTATTGAGCCCATTGAACTTCGCTGCCTCATCGTGGATGTGTCGCCACATCTCCCGCTTGGGGCTCTTGCCGATCCGCTCGATGTCCTTCGGCGTGTAGTGCAATCGCCCTTCCTTGTCGCAGACGACATACACCAGCAGCTTCGCCGTCCGGTTCAATAGGTCCGGCTCTTGCTTGACATTGTTGCCGTTCACGATGAGCTTAATCATCGACTTCTCGTAGGCGTCGTTGTGCTCCAAGCTCATTTTGCGGACGAACATCTCGCCCTCAGGAATCCACTTGCTCACGTCCACCGAAAGCACTTCGACGGCATCGCCGTCAAGCAACTGTTGCCCCGTAATTTCAGCCATCGTCACTCCTAAACAGTAGTCGGGTAAGTAATCGCGCGGGTCGGGCGAATGCCCACGTCCGCCATCCAGGTTCCTTCCACGTCCCCGCCCTTAGGCGAAAACTCTGTCACCACACCCTGGAACTGGAACACCTTGGTCGTGGTCGGAAAGATAATCTTGAACGTGTCACCGCCCAGCACCGTGCTTGGGGTGGTCGTTCTGGTTTGCAATGCAACCGCTCCAGGGTCCGAAGCGTCGTACAGAATCGACAGCTTGAATTCCTGGGGGTCGCCAATCGTCGCTTCGTACTCTTTGGTCGCACTCAAGAGGTGAGTCACCTCTCGGGTGTTCATGGTCATGCCGGGTCCGTCGATGCTGCGGATCTGAGCAACCGCCGTGAAGGCAGCGGTTGACCCACCCACGGTAAACGACAGGACCGTTCCCTTAACTCCATAGTTGGCCATCGCAAGGCACCTTTCTCCCCGTGCTCGCGATGATTAGGTGGTCGGATAAGTGATTGCCCGCGTCGGCCGGATACCGATGTCTGCCATCCACGTCCCCTCTACGTCACCACCCTTCGGAGAGAACTCCGTGACGACGCCCTGAAACTGGAAGAACTTCGTGGTGGTTGGGAACACGATGCGGAAGCTGTCTCCACCGAGTACCGTCGAAGGCGTGGTGGTCCGCTGAAGCAACAGGTTCTGCGCCTGGTCGACGTTATCGAACAGCACGGAGAGCTTGAACTCTTGCGGGTCGCCAATGGTGGCTTCGTATTCTTTCGTCGCACTGAGTAAGTGCGTTACTTCGCGCGTGTTCATCGTCATGCCCGGCGCGTCAATCGAACGCACCTGACCGACTGCTGTGTAGGTGGATGAAATGGAGACCTGCAAGACCGTCCCCTTGACTCCGTAATTGGCCATCGCTGTGCATCACTTTCTCCCCGTGCCCAGCGATTTGATTCTGTGTTTAACTCGCGAACGTCGGCGCCGCCTCTTGAAAGCGAATCCAATAGTCCGTTGAGTTCCGAAAGTAGCCCACGTCCGCTTTCTCCTGGTCGGACTCGTATAAGTCCCGGCTCCCCTTGTAGACGATGCTTGTCACCACCGTCCCCGCTCCGATGGTTCCGCTGGTTCCGGCCGCCGGAAAGCCCTGCAACTGGTTGCGAATCGCTTCCGTAACGCTATCTCGCTCCGCTTCCGTCTTGGCGTACACGTCAATTTGCAGGCGTCGTTCCGCATATCCCGCTCCGCCTTGCAGGTGATGTGCGGAGTTGTTGCTGACAACGGTGTAGGTGATGCACGGCCAGTGGGCGTTCTTCTGCGGCACGAAGGATGGGAAGACACGATTACCCACCAGCGACGTGATGGCGCTTTTGCTCAGCAGCAGGCGGCGGATGTCTGTCTGTAGGCTCATTCTTCAGGCGACGGAATGACTTCGTTGCAAAGCACAACCAGTTCGCTCGTCAGGTCCAAGGGAGGGCCGGCAATCTCATAGGTGATCCGCTGGCCGCGATGTTCGCGGGTGATTCGGTCGGTCGGCTCTACGCCGACGATATAGGGGAACTTGATGACGCTTGAGGCTTCGATTTGCGTGTGGAACGACTTCCACGCTTCGACGTTGCCGCTGGGCGATGCCGACTTGTCGTGCCGGTGCATCAGCGGAGTGAGCAGCGCGAGCCCGGCCTGGGTCGCTTCCGACACCGAACCCCAGACGTTGGCATAAGGGACGTGACTCGGCACGAGTTGCCCGGTGTTGGCGGTGGAGTCTGGCACTGTGGATGTTTCGTGCCACAGCGTCAGGTACTGCGATCGTTCCCCGGCTGGTGTGCTCATAAGCCAACCTCCCGGCGCGCCGCCTCAAAACTCTTGGCCGATGTCAGCACCGCCAACGCCGGAACCGGACGGCAGACGTAGAGCAAGTGCCGTTGGTCTTCGCTGCGGCCAGCAAACAGCACCTCAAAGCCAGTCCGCGCCAGCAGGCAGCGGGCCGTGTCGTTGGTGAAGTAGAGCGGGTGATCTACCTTGAGTGATTTCTGGATGCCGTGCGAGCGGGCGAAGACCGTGTAGTCCACGAAGTCGACCACGAACACGCCGTGCGGGCTGAGCCACTTGCGGACGTTACGAAACACCTTGGCTGGTTCCAGGAGATGATCCACGGTTTGAATCATCGACACCACATCCCAGGTGCGGTCGGTCTGCAAGTCTTCCGCCATGCCGGCGATGACTTCCAAGCCACGATTGTCAGCCAGGAGCAATTCGCTGGGTGCCGGGTCGAGTACGGTTGCCTTGTAGCCCCAGCGTTTGGATAGCTCGCCTGCGAACGCGCCCGTGGAGCCACCAATATCGAGCAGCGTGCGCCGGTAAGGCGGTGCAAGGTGACTGGCAGCCGCGTCCGCGACTCCGCGAGCGAATTGGATGCCCGTGGCGTCGACGACTTCGGGCGTCACTTCCCGGCCGCTGAACGCACTTACTAGCGGTCGATACCAGCGCTCATAGAACTCGGCATATCCACTGGGCGTCATCCGCCGTCGCAAGTAGACGAACCCGCACTGGTTGCACAGCGCCGGGTAAATGTCCAGGCCGTAGCGGTCACGCGAATCAATCAGCAGGCACGAGCGGTTGTCGCACACCGGGCAGGTGTGCACGGGCTCTTGCGGCTGGGCTTCATAGTCGAAGCCAACCGCTTCAGCGGCACTCGGATTGGTTAGCGTGGCGGTCATTTAGTAGCTATCCGGGGCGAGCATGCGGTGCGTGCCGAAGCTGCACGAGTCCAGGAGGTCTTTCACCATGCGTGGAATCGGGGCGTCCTCGTCGCGCACCTGATACATATGGAGGGCGTAGACCATGATGGCCCGCTTGATATTGACGGGGACGGCTGCGGCAGACGCGGTGGCACTGGTTGAGGCCGCCGCGCCTCCATACCCAGCGGACCAAGTAACCGTGATGGCGTCCGGCTGGCAAAGTGTCGTCGGCCAGTGCTTGCTGTAGCCCGGCGCAATGCGCCCCACGTTGCTCGCGCTGACGATGTAATCCGTGGAGGGCATCGTGGCGGTCGTGCTGCTCGCGGACACGTAGGCGACAGACGAGACTGCCTGCACGGGTCCGTAGGGCAATGGGATGGCACCGAACTCGTTGGTTAGCGTGCGCCGTGGCCAGCGGTCCAGCTTCATCTGCCAGGTCTGGGAAACGAACGCTTGCCCCAAATACTTCTCGCAATAGTTGCGGGCGTTGGTCAGGTAGACTTCCAAGAGCGTGTCTTCGTAGTTGTGCAGGATGCGGCCGTGCTCTTTCAGCTCGGAGACCGTGACGGGTTCCAGGGTGGCGTCGACGGTGCGTGCGATGGTTGCCATGAACCAGCCTCCCTACGCCTGTAGCCGCTGCATCCAGTAATCGTTGTCCTCAATCGCGCCTTCCATCTTGGAAATCGCCTTGGTCGCCTCTTCGGCGTTGAGCTTGTGCAGGCGGTGCTGGTGCATCGCCTTGTCGTGCTCCTCTTGCGCCTTGGCGATATCCGCTTCCGGCAAGCCGCTGGCTCGGGCCTGCTGCACGACTCCATCCCAACGGGCGGCAATCACGCGCCACTCGTGCTCCTGGTTGCGGCATTGCCGTTCTTGGAGAATGCACTGCATGCGGCGGTCTTGGAGTTCCTTCTTGCGTGCGCGGCCCTTGCGAACGTGCTCCCCTTCCAAGCCGGGATAGGCATAGACGCGGGTGCACTTGAGCAGGTCGCTTTCGGCAGGGACGTGAACCTTGTCGCGCCCCAGCTTGGCGATGGCGATGCCCAGCATGTACTCGCAGCTTGGGCGCTGGTGCTGGTATTCGGGCTTGCCGTCGTGCAGTGAGGGGTCGCTCTGCGCCATGTCGACGCCGTAGATGCCGAGTTCCGTGGCTCCGTCCAAGAGCGCGATGGCAATCATCTCGCTGATGGAGTTGTTGAGGTAGCTGCCGAACTCCGCGAACACCTTCTCCCACGGATAGACGATGCCGTGCGGGATGAGTGGGTGTGGCTTTTGGATGTAGATCGGCTTGCCGTGGTCGACTTGCAGCCACGCTTTGTACTCGTCCGGCCAGCGCTGAAATCCGGCGTCGAGGTCATGTAGCTCAAACCACGCGTGCCAGTGATTGGCTTGAATCTGGCCGCAGCTTGCGGCATTGGAGAGGGAGTAGATTTCCCATTCCGGGTCGCCAAAGGGAGCCAGCATCATGCTGGATGGGGCTCGGCCGACGATGGCGATTTTCTTGGTGGCGACGGGCGATGGCGAGCTGAACTTGCCTTCACGCCGCCACTGTTCTATGAACTGGTTTTGTGCAGCCGAAGTCGGCAATTGAACCGACCCCTGTTCTGGCATGCTGTCAATTCCGGTTCCATTGAGAAAAGACACGCGAACTCCCTTTCGGTTAGATGGTGAAAAGCTCGGGGGCGCCGCTGTACAACGAACACCCCCGAGCCGGAACACGGGGCTTGGTTAGCTAAATGCGATGTTCGCTGCGGGATTCGCCAGCGGCACCCAAGTAGCCGTAGAAGCGGAAATCAGCGTCAGCGATCCACACGAGGTGAACGTGATGACGCTCGTGCCCGCAGCAACCGTCGAGCCGCCAAGAATCTTGGCGCCAACGGTCGTTACGGTTGTCGAGACGGTGGTGGCACCGTGCACGACGCACGCGAGAACTTTCAGGATGCCAGCCCGTGCGGGCTGGGCGAGTGCGCACGTTTCAGCAGCGGTTGTGCCGAACGTGGTGACGCCGTGATTCGAGAACACGGCGGCCGAGCTTCCAGCTTCAACCGGAAGCATGAAAAAGCCGCCTGCCTCGACTTCGAGCGACTTGCCAGTCGGGACATACATATTCCCATCCTGACGCCGCTGCACGACACTCGGATAAGTACCGTCTACTGCCATGTGAGATTGCTCCTATGCAATTAGGCGGTGGTCGGAGTGACGCTGGTGTAGTAACCGCCGCCAACCGCGGTCGAGTTGAGATCAGCCGACAACGGGACCGGCTGCTTCTTGGAGTCATAGGGAAAACCAAGAATCACGCCGGTAAGCGCACCGAGGCCGGTGTGCTTGACGCCGACGTAGCGGTGCCGCGCGTTCTTGATGTCGATGTAGCAAGCCTTGGCCGCAGCGGTCGAGCTGACCGTGAGCAAGGTCGCGGTGCTGCCCGCAGCCACACAGTAACCACCCAGGGCCGACGTGGAGGCGCCGCCCTGAGCCGTCATCGTGAAGCCGTTGCCGGTCGTAACGCTGACAACGGCCACAACCAACAGGCTGTCGGCGTTGTAAGCCTGGAGGTCAACCGAGGCCGCATTGGCGACGGTGTAGCTGGTGCCAGCAATGATGTTTGCCATCACGACCGGCTGAGTCCGTTCGCTCAAAAATCCAACTTGGGACATGATTATCGTCTCCGATTGCGTTGCTTGTAATTTGAAACGGTGTCGGCGGGTTCGCTGTGCGGCTCCGCCTGGTTGTTTTCAGGTAGCTTCGCGCTGCCGAGTTCAATCAGTCTCCGCGCCTCGCTGGATGGCAGGTCGACGACTTCGCCTTCCCTTTGAATCCAGGTCACTCCGGCGCGGTCTGCGGTCAACTCAACTAGCACGGTTCACTCCTAGGCATGGGCCAACAGCTTGATGGGCTTGCGGCCGGCGTCGAGCAGGTTGCCGTCCGAACGCAGGAACGTGATAAAGCCCACTTGGTTGTTCTGAATGAACCGCTCGTCAGCGCGCCGCATGACCGGCCCGTTCACGTCGCGGATCTTGTACTTCGAGAACACGCCGTAGGCGGCGCTGTACTTGCCAGCGGCAATCGTCGAGTCCATCGCCTGGTTGATGAACACAGGGTCGCCGTCGATCGTGTCGGGCTGGCCCGTGATGCGCGAAGGCTGCCAGAGGTAGTTGCCGTTGCCGTCCTTGAGCTTGCGGATGGCAAGCAAGGCCGTGTCGTGCATCATCCACTGGCAACCCATGCCACGGTATGCGGGGTCGATACCGTGCTTGAGGTTGTAGAGGTCATCGAAGCTGATGGCCGTGGCCGAAGCCGCCGCAACGGTCGCGCTCGACGCCACGCACGCCGTGACGAAACCCGTCGCCTGGTTGACGCCGGTGCCGGTCGTGAAGTCGGTTGCCTGACGGCGCCCAATCATCTCGCCCTGCATTTCGCCAACGAGCGCGGCCAAGTCGAAGGCCGAGTCCGTGAGCAACGAGTTGGGAATCAGCACGAACCCCGAGGTGTACTCGTAGGCGCTGAAGACTCCGCGGCCGAACGTCGGCTGCTGTTCGGTCGTATTCGTCTGGTTCTCGCCAACGATGTAGCCGGTGTTGCTGGTGTTGTCGGCAGTCGGCCACGGCAGCGGGTTGCCGTCGTCGGTGCGGAGCACGCCAGCCACCTGCCGCATCTGGGCATATGCCAGGAGCGCGATTTCCAGGTTGGAAATGAACCCTTCCGGCTTAGTGAAGGCGCCACCGACGCCCGAATTGCCCGAGAGTGCATTGCGGAACTCACGCCGAACGCTGTTGTAGGAGCCCGGAGCAAACTTGGCTTCGAAGTCCTTGCGGTAGGCGTTGACTCCGGTGAGGCGGCAAGCCCGCTCGTGAGCCGGGGTCAGTGGGTACTTGTCCTTGTCGGCCTGGGTGCGAGCCCACGCCTGGAGTGCCAAGGCGTGGTCGGCATCCGTCGCCACCTCTCGCTTGTTGGCGGGATCGAAGCCTTCCAGCGCCTTGCGGCCGTCATAGTCGCCGCGGCCGGGGATAGCTTCGGCCTTGGCGTCGACCGGGCTGTTCTGCTCGGTCAGGATGGATTCGGTACGCTCGGCCACCTGGAGGCGGTTGGTCAGCGAGTCATACTCGCGATTCATGGTTTCCCATTGAATCTTCTCTTCGGCGTTGAATTCGCGCTTCTCGGCCTGAACCTTGTCGTTCAGGGACATGATTTGGTGGGCAATCGGCGCGCGTTCCTCGCGCAACTGCTTGGCGGTAATGAGGTCGGCCATGTTTGGTCCTTCGGGCTGTGTCGCCGGAAGGAACGGGGCCGCGCTCTTAAAAGACGACGGCGGAAAACCCACCGGCGACGTGTTCGGTTTAGGAATCACGTTCACCAGCAAGCAGTCCGCCGACTTAGCAGCGAGCAAGCTGTGCTCTACGAATCACTTCAAGCACGCCGACTTAGCAACGTGCGAGTGAGACGGGAAATAAGTTGTCTGCGTGTACTCTACGCGATTTGATGTGCCGCGTTCAATCGCCTGTACGGAACTTGCTCCGCGTTGGAGCGTATCGGCAAACCGTTTCCTTGTTGATGCCGAGCTTGCTGGCAACGTCGCGGACGTGCATTCCGATTTCGCGTAGCCGCTTAATCTCCTGCCGAACCGCAAACGCCAGCGGCGTCCCTCGCCTAGCCATTCGCGTTCTCCGTTTCGATGGTTTCCAGATAGCGCTGCAAGTACCAGATAGCCTTGCGCACGTCCGTCTTGCGGTCGCCCTTGAACTGGCAGCGGGAGATGTACTTGACCGCGTTGCCGAGGTGATACCCGAGCCGCTTGGCTTCGATGAAGTCGATGGTTTCGATGCCGCCTTCGGTGTAGTGCGGCGGGGAGTTGACGGGATCTGGCTTACGCGGCGTGTTCGGTCCTTTGTAGGGCGGCATGGATTCACACCCTTGGTCGCCGTGCTTGCAACAATCAATAATCAACTCGCTCATAGCTGCTCCGTAAACGCTGCGTGTAGTTCTTCGATCGAATGAAACACCGGAATGTCTAGCCCGTATGCCAACTCGCACTCTACGTCCGCACCGTCCGATCCCCCTGGAAGGCGCAAGACGGCATCACAGACCTTGACCCACTCCAAGCACCAGTCGAGCCAGTCGGCGTAGTCGTGCGGGTGCTGTGCGTCCCAGTAGTGCGATAGGTGCGGGATGAAGGGGACGTATCCCATGCGCAAGAGTTGGTCGCCGGCTGCGATGGCCGCGTGTGTGTTCTCGGTGGGTGCGGAGCTGTAAGGCCCAGCCACGTAGCACTTGATTCCGTTCATTGACAGTAAATCTCCTGCACGAGCACCGGCACCGGCCTGTCACGGTCGAATACCGCGAACGTCTGCGAAGGTTCCGACCATTCCGCCTTGATGCTCAGTGCAAACGGGTTGTATCCAATCAGGCAGTTGCAGGCCGCCCAGCGATAGTCTTTCTTGTGCTGGTGCCAGTGGCCGAAGAAATCCCAGTCCGACCGCTTGGCCTTGTTCCATTCGTTCAAAGACTTGTTCACCGGGATCGTGATTCCACCAACCCCGCCGTTGTATTTCAGCCAGTCGCCGTGGTGGAACCGAACCAGCTTGCCTTGAATGTCGAGCCAGTTGTGATAGCCCTGCTCGACCTTGAACGTCACCCGCTTGTCGCCGCGGGCCGCGTACAAATCGGCAATGTTCTGGTACATCCACCATTCGAACGAATGCTTGGCGGCCGTTGCGATTCTCGGCTTGGCTGTTGTTCTGCCGTGGTTGCCGTAGCTGGTAACGACCGTCACGCTCGCCATCTCGGCGTAGTCGAGCCAATAGTCAATCAGCCCTATCAACTGACCCTTTGCCCACTGGCACGCCTCTGTGGGACTCAGGGCGCTCGTCTCGGCCAGCTCTTCGTGAATGTGGCCGGTGATGATGTCCCCGCCGATCCATACCACCAGATCCTTGATGTTGGACATGGTGCGCTGCGCTTCCAGCAATCGCAGGAAGTTCTCGCCCACCTTGGCAATCCGCTGCTCGGCAATCTCCAGCGTGTATTCATTCAGTCCATTGATCGTGGCTGGGTCGACGCGCTCCTCTCCGTGCCAGTCGTTCAGGCACACAACCGCAGTTGCGGAGCCAGAAGGTTTTTTGTGCCTGTAGGCTCGATGCTTCGCTCCCCCATCGCCGCCCAGTTCACGCATGAACTCGGCCGCAATACTGAACTCCTCCAACTCTGACTCTGCTAATCGCCGCCGTGCCTCACTCTTTGCTAGCTTGCTCCTGAGTTCTGAAACGATGTTGTCATGCTGCCGATGCAATTTCGCAGCGGCTATCGACTCCGCTTCACGGTCCAGTTTGTCAGCGAGCTTAGCCATTAGGTTTCTCGTCGAGCCATCGGACGAACGCCTGCCGCTTGCAGGGAAGGTTTAGTTCCGTGGTGCAGAACTGGAAGATTTCCGTCTTGGAGTGCTGATACCCGCCCGCATGGAACCGCTTGCGTATCTCCTCAAGTTCTTTGAGGGTTTCTGCGTCGATGCGCTGAAACCACGTCTTGACTCCGTTCCCAGTGCGGGATGGAATCTTCGCCAGCCGGTCGGCTGCGCTCACCTTAGCCATCCGTGATCCTCTCCCAAATGGTCTTGCGCTTGAGCAGTCGCGTTACGTCATGCGCGAAGTCGGAAACGAACTCCTCGTCTAAGTGCCAGTTGGCAGCATGCAAAGCCTCGTGAATCACTGTCTCCATCAACTCATCGCCGCGCAGGTTGCTGCGGATGCGGATTTGCTTCTCTGCGGCTTCAGGGTGCTGGCAGTCTCCTAGCTTCTCTCCGAGCACTGGCACGAAGCGTAGGTTCCAGTGCTTTCCGAGGATGCGAACGCGCACACGTCAGGCTCCTACGACAAAGGAGAATCTGGGTCATCCTGCTCGAACTCTACCGGGTCGGTGCCGTCGTCGTTGGGAACATACGGCATGATGATGGTCTGGCAGTGCTTCGGGCCGATGTACATCTTCTGCCACTCCAGCACGAACGCCTTCTGCTCGTCTTCGGTCATCCGCTTGGGGAATAGCTTCTCGCGCGGCCGGTCGAATAGTGCGTCAACGTCGCTCACGCTTGCACCTCCGCTGCTCGTGCTTGGAGACCGGCAAGATACTCGTCGATGTTCACCACGGGTGCTGCTTCTGCGACCGGAGCTTCCTCGGCTACCGTGGTCGGTAGTGGCTCCGCTTCGCTGGTGGACTCGGGAACCGCTGGCAGTTCGGGAATCTCCCGGTTAATCTGCTCCGCCACAGCCGCCAGGGCGTGCAAGTCGATCGCTTGCGCCGCCACGCGCCTCGATTGCCGTGCCGAGGGCTTGCCTTTGTTGGGAATCATCACGTCTGCTAGTCCTTTCTTGACTGCCTCCTCGGCGGTGAATGTCGTCTCGGCTTCCATCAATCGCATCCATGTCTCGGCCTTGTGGCCCGTTCTGGCGGCGTACATGCCGCAGATTTGGCTGTCGATGCGCTTCAGGGCCGTTGCCACCTTGGCTAACTCGGGAATCAAGCCGCTTTCGAGCTGCTTGGCGTTGAAGTAGTAGTTGTCGAATCCGAGACCCACGGCGCCACAGTGCACCATCATCTCGGAGTTTTCGCAGATGCGGATTTCGTCGCCTGCCATTGCGATGTAGGACGCCGCAGAAGCTGCAATCGCCTCGATTTCGACCACCACGCGGGCGGAATGACGTGAGAGCGCGTTGTAAATCGCGTAGCCGTCGAACACGCTGCCGCCCTTGGAGTTCACGCGAACGGTGATTTCGTCGGCTTCACCGAGCGAGTTGAGTTCGTTGATGAAGTTCACGGCCGTTACGTCTTGGCCGACGATCCCATAGAGCATCATTTCAGGCATCGCTATTCCTCTCCGTTCTCGGGTTGGTCTTTAGATTCCCACTGCACGCAGCCGAAGTGCGCTGGCGTCGGTGGGGCGTAGGTGTCTCCCCCGATGTTCGTGAGCTGCTTGACTTGTTCGTTGTGGCAGTTGCCGGGGCCGGCATCGAATGGTGGGCGCCACCATTGGCAGGTGTGGCATTGACGGGTTTGACCGCTCAGCACAGCTAAAGCTGACTCCAGATTCGCTGGCGAGTGATCTTCACCAGTCAAAATCGACTCAATCTGTTCTGTCAGGCTGTACACCTTCTCTTGTGCGGCAGCGTTCTCGGCAACTTGGCACAAGTACCGATGCTCGTCCTCTGTGGGGTGTGCAACGAAAAACGGCTCTGGCTCACCGATCATGGTGCTGTTTGGGTCGTGCTTGTACTTGAGCGACCCAGCGTTGAATGACCAAAAATATTTCGCGTCATCCAGCGGGTTGAAGTCGTGCGATGCTCCGTAGTTGGTGCGATTCACAGTGATTGTCGATAGGTCACTGGAGATTACCTGCGCAATCCCATTACGCGCCAACAATGCCCCGGAGGCATCTCGGAAAACCACATTATCGCCAACGCGAAACGTCTCGCTCATGCCGCCTTCCCCCGTGCAAAGACATCGGAAACAACACCTTCCATCGCTTGACCGCTAAACCGCTTCGCCCACTCGTCCACAGCCCCTAGCAAGCCGTTAGCCGACACGCTGGTCGAGATGCCCAGCAAGTCGCTATGGGCTCCGTCGATGATCCTGGAGGCCAGTTCACTCACCACGAACGGCACTCCGACCTCCTCAAAGGCCGGGAGCATCGCTTCGAGTTCATCCAAGACGCCAGGACGGTGCGCCTCCACGCCGCGCGAGTCAATCCAGTCGCAGAATCCCTGCCAACTCTTGGCTTTCGTGCTGGCCTGCGCGGTGACGCGCTTGGCGAGACGCGAGCAGGTGCGTACCAAGAGGTCGTGATGCGCGTTTTTTGGTCCGGATTTCGTCGTTTTTGGCATTTCTTCCGGTTCGTCGTCGGTTTCTTCGGGTTCCGGCTTTTCTGGAGGCGCAGCGGGTGGTTGAGGCGGTTCGGGGAGCAGCAATTTGTCCCCATCTTCGCCGGGAAGCGGATTCAGCCCCTCCGAAGCGCGCCCTTCGTCGATCGTCATCCACGGGCCCTTGATGGCCTTCTCCAAATAGGCCGCGCGGTCCGTTAAATCGGCCTTTACGAGCGCGTTGCGGTCGAATTTGATGACGTGCGACTCGCTCTGCTTCTGTTTTTCCGTCAGAACCTTGTTCCGCAGCTCCAATTCCCACTCCGTCAGCCGCGGCTCCAAGGTGTCGTCAGCAAACGCCTGATTTTCTTGCTCTAGCGAGTTGTACGCGACGCGTTCACTGGAGCCGACCTTGTGCGGCTGAAGGTCCAAGAGATTAGCAATCTCAATCAGGGTGAACTTTCGCTGCTCCAAGAGCTGCGCGTCGCTCGCCTTGATGGAAAACCCTTCAATCTTGCCGCCGTTGGTGATAATCGCGGTGCGATGGCTGTTTTCGAGCCCCTGGTGCATCGCATTCCACTGCTTGGCGAACTGCTCCTGCGCCTCCTGGGGCATCGTGCCTGGCACAGTTACGATGACGCGCGGCTCGGCGTTGTTCCGGAAGAACCGCGAAGCGTACTCGTTGGCCGCCAAACCCAGCCCCAAGGTGTCGCGAGCCACGCGCATGAACGGATAGCCGCACAAACCGTCCCAACCGAGCCCCTTGAGGTGAATCACGTCCTCGGTGGGCATCTTTCGCCACTCGTAGCGGTTCTCGCCCATGTCGATCCGCGTGACATACCACAACCGGCCACCCACGCGCACCGGCCAGGTGTTGTCGGGGTCGAGGTTCAGCAGCTCAAACGGATCTCCAGAGCCCTTGCGGCGGATGTAGATGTAGCCGTTGCCCGACACAATCTGGTGGACTTCGGCGGTTTTCTTGAGCGTGAACGCGTTCTGCTCGCTGTTCGGCTGGTATTTCAGCAGTTCATACGCCGGGTGCGAGGTATCCACTTCCCGGCCGCGGCTGGTGGTCCGTTTGACCTCCAGCGGCAGCCTGGCGATGTAGTTGGAGCGCAGATTCACGCCCCGCCAGAACGCCGAGAGCTTGAAAGCCGCGGCGCGCGACAGCGGCACGCCTGCCTGCGACTCAAGCTGCGCACCACTTCCACCCCAATCCACGTCCCCTAGTGGCGTAGTCGGGTCTTCAATCGAGCCGTAGTTGAAGATGGACGAGAGAATCACGGGCTTGGCCTCTTTCGTTTAGGTTTCATCCTGCGCCACGCCCCGTGTATCGCTCCAGCCAAGAGCAGGCTCCCCACCACCCCGAACGTCAGTTCCCAGTACACCAGCCACACGCTCACGCCAATTCCAGCGATACCCAGCAGTCCGCAGATATCGAGAATGGCGTCGGGCGATGGCATCTTGAGCAGTCGTTTCATATCAGAATCAGTTGCGGCCCCGTGTCCTGCGGCTTGGTCATCCCTCGCCCTACCGCCATTGCCCCCGTAATCGCTCCGTCAATCTTCTCGTGTGACTTCTTCTTGCTGAACCACACCACGTCAGGCTTCGTCTCAGCCGAAGTATTCGAGCAGCACCAGTTCATCACCGGGTTGTCGTCGTGCACAATCTTCTGTTCAATCACCGCATCCAGGAACACCTTGCAGAAGCCAGCCATCCCCACCGGCCCTTGCTGGATGGCAACGCACTCGACCTCGAATTGGATGGCGTTAATGATCTCATCCGCTCCCCACGGGTCGTAAAGCAGCTCGGAAATACGGTGCGACACCAGCAGTTCGCGAATCTTCTTAATGATGGGCTGTGCGTCGATGCGTCCGCCAGGCGTCGATTGCAGGTGCCCTTCCCGAGCCCACTGCCCATAGTGGGCCATCTGCTTTTTCTCGCGCTCCGCAATCTTGTCTTCCGGACACCAGAACCACGTCTTGAGATAACCCTTGTCACCGTCATAGCCGGGAATGAACAGCGAGAGCGCGGTTAGGTCTTCATGGCTGGCCACGTCGAGCGACAGCACCCCACTGCGGCCAGCAAGCGAGGGCAAGTCACCAGCGCATGCCTGCCACTTGTCCATCGGAATAACGCGGTCGATTTGCGCAGTCGGGATGTTGAACACGTACCGCAGCAGGTTGTTCAGCTTCGCGGGGCTGTTCTCGGCTTCCTGAACTGCCGACCGCACGGCTTCCTCCTTGACGGTAACGCCCAGCGCCGGCATGGCCTTGCGCCACTGCGCTGGATCGGCTCGCATCTCCTGCGAGTCCTTGCATCCTTCGTCGGCTTGGGCAATGAACGCGAACCGCGAGTCATCGTGCAGCGTTCCATCCAAAATGCCCTTGGCGTAGCTGTATTGCTCCCACCAAATCGTTGTTTCATCAGCAACCCCGACCGTCGAGACGGACAGAAAGAGCGAGTTTTCGGTGGCTACGCAGGCATAGGCTAGGGCGTCGTACAAGGTCCGGTCGCGCTGAACGTGGATCTCGTCAAACAGAATCAAGGTTGGGATGATACCTTCCGCCGACCGCGCGCCGTTTTCACCAGCCAGGGCCTGGTAGAAGCTCCCCTTCTCCTCAAACACGATCCGCTTCTGCGAATCCAGCGGCTTAAGTCGCTTCGCCAGTTCCGGTGAACTCTTGGCATACCCGGCGGCTTCGCGGTAGATAACCCCAGCCTGTTCGGTCGAGTGAGCTACGCCATACACTTCCGTCCGCGGCGGACCTTTCAGCAGGAACGCATCGCAGATGGCTCCGCACCACGACGACTTCGCCTGCTTCTTGGCAACGAACATGTCCCCCTTGGTGTACCGGCGCAGGTGTGGCCTGGCTCGGTCGCGCTTCCAACCAAACAGCGGCATCGTCCACTGGTCGCGCTGATAGGGAATGAGCTGGTAATGCTTCCCGACGAGCGGCGTACCGTCCGGCGCCGTGCCGCGAGAGAAGCAAATCCACCGCTCCAGAAAGTCGCACCAGTGCTTCCCGGCTTCCAAGTCGAACCAGCACCCATTGAGCACAGCGCGTTCGTCGGCTTCCGAGCGAATCCAATCCGCCCAGCCTTCTGCTTTCGCGTCGGCCTTCAGTTGTGCGAGGCTCTTAGGCATGCTTTGTGATGTCCTTGTCGAAGTCGCTGGTCGCCGGCTTCGGATCGGATGCCAGCTTGGCGCGGTCGGCTGGCGTCAAACCGAACTTGGCAGCAACTGCACTGAACGCTTTCCAGGCATTGGCGGCCATCGTTTGCAGCCGCGGCACGTCGTCGATCTCATCCATCAGTCCGGTGTAGTCAGTGGGCGAGTCAGCAAGCGCCGCCATGCACGTTCGGTAACGCGACCACCACTCGCACATGCCTCGCAATTCCGGCACGTCCACCGCCTTGGCAATTCCGTTCGTCACCAGCGTCGGAACTAACTCGTCCCACAGCGCGGACGCATGAACATCGAGACCCTCCGGCTTGACGACTTCCGCCGAAAGCGCAGAATCATCGAAGCGGTCGCCGTGCCGATCGTCTCGGTACGCGCCGTGCAGTTTCAGCTTCGCAGTTGGCTTACGCGGCCTGCCGCTATTACCGTTGCCTGCCATTCAAATGAAATCCTGTCGCCGCAAGTCGTTGCCAAAGTCCTTTTTTCGCCAAAACTCGAAGTCGGC
>ERZ650311.263-NODE-263-length-35729-cov-8.239306_pt1 | contig 35729 bp, 49 predicted proteins | sample MGYA00376247_ERZ650311 | MGnify/ENA primary metagenome ERZ650311 (study PRJEB26733, sample SAMN07839324) | wastewater metagenome | biome: small river; feature: stream; material: water | place: USA: North Carolina | collected 2016-07-28 ...
CGTATAAATTTATTGAATTCAAAAACACCACCCTCACTTTTTAGAGGGTCCAAAATCGCAATCTGTGTTTTTGAATTCAATAAACAGTTTTGGCATCCCCGATTTGAGGCAAAATTCAAACATGAGGAGAAAGAGTGCCCGCTTGGAAATTTGGTACAAACATGGTTATACGAAGCCCAAGATCTGTTTACAGGCGGTTGCTGGCTCTGCTGCAGTGACCTCTATGATGGATATCGTATCGGCTCGTGGATTGGATCTTGGCAAAGTCGCTCTTCAATTCAAGACGTATTGTGTAAACGATCTCTGCGTTATCTCCGATGTTCCTATCTTCAACTGGCCTTCGGAATGGCGACGGACCCGTGTCTTGCGAATCCATGCCCCCAATTGCCCCACGTCAGTCTTTAATTCACACCGAGTGATGTTGGACCTCATGACTCCGAAGACCCCTGCACTCTTTCACAAGTGCCCCAAACTCACCAAGGTCGTTCTGTATGTTTCCGATGATGCCTCTGTCTTGAGGAACCTGACCAAACTCCCTTCGTTGGACCTTGTTATTCTGCGTTTCGACGCCATGCCGAGTCAGTGGCCCACTAGCATGTGCCGCTATCGTGGTTGGATGACATGGAAAGAGCGCCTTATTGTGTGGAAAGCCTTGCGGCCCTACAGTTTGTTGCAAGCCAGCGTATATCAGGGCCTCGTTTCGCATGGGGCTTTCAATCAGTGGCTGACTCGAGGCCTGTACGATCCTCGCTTGCTCCAGATCATTGCTTCCTTTGTAATGCCTCTTGCTAAATGATTATTTACTAAGTCGATAATGAAATCCATGAGGATCCGTTTCACGCAATCGCACCAGAGCATTGGACACCGGCGGCATGCGTCGCCAGGTGGAGCAATAGGTCTCTAGAATGGGGTCAGTCAAAAGCATGGCAGCGTGTAGGGCTCCTGCCAGCGTCATTTGGGCCACGTCGTCCACATCGATGCGCTTGCCTGAATAATTGAGAAACACGTGCTTCTTTTCCTCCTTTTCAGTAGGCACCTCATTCTCGAGATTCTGCAATTGATTGATCAAGTAGAGCTTGCCACTGTCTTTGCTGGTGACCAGCTCCTTGTAGAAGTTGTATCGGCCCTGCTTTAGCAAATCATTAAAGAGGATAGCGGCGTAGCGCTTGTCAGTCGAGTTGTTCCAGAACCCCACGGTACCACTCTGGGCTCCTTTGCGGTGAGCGTCTCGGGGGGCGCAGTAGAGGCCAAACGTGTCGGGCACATGACGGATTTGAGCCCACAAGTGATGACTGTTTACCCATCCTCCGTAGTTACTCTCAATAACGACGATGGCAAGGCTGCTGCGGAAAATGTAGTGTTGTCGCACTTGTTGTATCATGGAAATGGTGAGTTGAGCCAATTGCGAATGATCCGTGCCTACCACAAATGGGGTGTCATTTTTCAAACCAAGACTGTGACACAGAGACAGAGCTTACATTGTTCCGCAATGTCGTCAAAACCGATTTGCTATTGGATAACAGAAGCATCAACTCATGAGATATCTCAGCAAGTGCTATTCTTTGTAAAGGAAATGAGCAGGGATAGGTCTCAGTTTGGCTACCACATTGCGGCGGATGTATTGGAAAAGCATGTTCCGCAAGTAATTGCCACTCACAATCGTACTCTGGCTCTGGGTCTGCTGCTGGTCATGCTTTTAACTCACCCTCGCTTCTTCAAGCAAACCCAGTCGGTTACAAATCCGGCGGAATTTGAGTCCATGATTGCTTATCTACACGCAAGACTGTTTGACTTGATGAGTGCCCGTGTGCAGCATCTTTCAGTATTGACGTACGATGTCGCGTGGTTCATTGCCACTAAACAAGACCCTTTTGGAATGAATCGACGCCGCAACGGTGGACCTATCCCTCGCCCCTTTCCTTTACGCAAAATCATGAAAATAGACATACCAGTAAATTCCCAGTAGACTCATACGTCAATGCAGACACCGCCGACCGACTCTTGGACAAGGACCCACTGCCTGAAGCATCCACCATCACAAAGAAGAACTGCGGACTTCCGTTGGGGCTCACACTGGGACACAGCTTGAGAGCCTCCAAAGCCTTGTGATCCAGGATCCGCATGTGAGTGCTTTCCATCAGACCACTCAACTCGGCTCGGAATCGAATGGGACTGCTCTTCATCAGCTCCTGAATCACATACGTAGCCTCGGTGTCAATGTGCTCGACTCGAGGCGCCTCCATGTGGGAGCATTGAGTGCGTTCAGCCATCTTGCAAGCGGGACACATGCGCTGCACGTGAGTGACATCAAACAAGAGCTCGTTGGTGCGGGGGTGTCTAGCTACCATCCACTTGTTGAAATGATTGGTTTCATCGGCATCGTTACTGGAAATCGCAATTAGGATCGTGTTCTGCACCTGCAGCAAAGGAGCCACCGTATCCAGCAACAAGTCAATGTCCATGAATCCAGCTTCTTCCAGCTGAATGATGTGTCCCCCAATGCCACGCCCTGAAGTTCCAGGCATTGCTATGAGCTCATTGGCTTCAGGATCGCCCCGGCCTCGGCGCGAATACCGCAACGTAGGGTGCGTGTTTGTGGTGCCCACATGCCAACCCACTTCTCCGCCGTCAGTCTGATACGCAAATCGCAGCGTTTCTTTGAACAAGAGAGCAGAAGCGGTGGCATCGCGACCAAACACTGCAATGCGAGTGCGGAAAGGCATGCATCGCATCACGGCTGCGTTGAACATGGCAATGGCCAGCGTCTTTCCGTTACGACGCGGACACCCAAAGAGCATGTATCGTTTGGTGAATTCTAGGCCGCAGCGCTTCAGGATTTCTTCATGGGAGAACTTCCACTCGTCACCAAAGATGTGGGGCAGAATGGCTGCTAGCATCTTATCGTGCATCTTGCATTGCAGCTCATTGCGCTTCTTGCCCTCTATGCTAAACTTGTACAGCGTGTTTTGGATGTCTTGTACCACTTTGAGGCCTGCTGCCAGTCGGTCCGAAGCCAGGGCTTGACGAGGCAACTCCCAGAGTCGGTAGCCGCTGCACGCTTTCTTCCATTGCTCGTGTTCTTCGAGGAGTTGTTCTGCTAACGCCGAAAAGCGAGTGGGGCCCAGTAGATCGATGCGCTGAAGCAACTGTTTGCTTAGTTCTTGAGTCATTTGAGTGCATGCGAATGCAAGAGAGCTTCATACCAATAAACGCACATGTTTAGTACAATAATCGAGTGATCTCTTCTATGGGGTGCATGGTCCAGGCCACTTCTTCCATGCACGGGGCCTCGGTGCCTCTGCCATACAAGGGTTTGCTCACCCACGTCAAGACGGACCCATGATCCGTTAGCATCTTTGTGTACTTGTCAATGTCGGCCTGGTACTCCAGTAGCTTGCCGCCTACTTCTAGCAGATGCAACTGCTTCTTTTCAATGGTGACCTTGAAGTCGTCCAAGTAGCGTTTTTCGCCTTTGCTAGCAAGCATTCCCAAGACCACAAACGCGCGACCATTGCCTTGTCGAGGGATGTTGCTAGGAGCATCTACACTAGCGCCGTAGCGACACACATATGCAATGGCCTCCAGGGGCACCGATTCCCAATTCTCCAGCGCATCTTTGACTTCCTCCTTTTGCGGCCGGTAGCGAGGCTCAGGCTTCTTGGCGTCGTATAAGAGATAGAAACAGGATCCATTCACAAAATGATCCTTGTAGCGATGGTAATAAGTGCCCTTGCTAAACTCAATCAAGGCGCTTTGCTTCATAAAAGAAAGGATGTCCTGACATCCATGATAGTCATTATTCTGAATGGCCTGGATTAGCGTGTCAATGTCCGCCTTGAATCCAAAGGCCTCGGGGAACTTGGTCTTGCTGATCACCCTTCGGCACTGCTCACTAATGGGAATAGAGTGACCCTGAGGCAAATAAACGCCTTTGAACTCGGGGGGCATGGGCAGCAAGTCGGCAATTTGCATCACTTTGGCCTGAGCATAAGGATGCCCAATGGCAATATGCACAAACTCTGTGATCCGATGAGCAGAGATGCCTCTCATCACCGCAGTGGCAAAGAGGTTTTGCAAAGCATAGTAGCGCAAGTGGGCAGTGGCATCCAAGTCCGGACTGAGATCGCAATACACTCGAATCGACACCATCTCTAATTGGATGTCGGCGTCAAAGGAGTCCCAGAACTGGATCCAGGGAAACACGTCCTTGTGCTGCTTGTAGTTGATCTTGAGCATGCCTATCTTGTCCAAATAGTCCAAAACAGGTGTGCGCACTTCCGGAATCAGTTGTGCAAAGGTCGGGGCATACTCTCTGTACGCATGCGCTTGAGCAAGCTTCGGTCGGTCGTTCACAAGATTCTCCAACACACCAGTGATGGTGTCAGCCGTTGCTGTACTGACAGTTTCCTTGAATTGGGCCCAAAACTGCCGAGCCACAGCTTCAAACCGTAGAAGGCGTGCCTCTTGTACAATGTCAGACAGAGGAAAGGGGCTGAAAAACATGGCCTCGTCTTTGGTTTCCATGATATCTGCTAGTTCTTCAATGCGTTGGTGCAAATAGCCTTGATTCCCAGGAGGCCGTGCGCGATTGGGTCGCTGGTCCCAGTACGCGAGAAGCTGCACCAATCGACTCTTGTTGCTCAACAGGTTGTTCATAAAGACATCGACCCTCTCACGCAGCTTCATCAGCGGCAGATTGTCAACCGTTCCGTAGATAACCTTGGCCTCGTCGCTCAGCTCAGCAAGTCTCCGTCGCACCTTGTCGCGTTCTGCACTCAGTTCCTCGAGGCTCTGATTCTCACTCAGTCCTACGTCGTAACTGAGTTCGGCAAGTCTCTGTCGCACCTTGGCTAGTTCCTCGGGGGACTGTCCACTGAGATGCGGGACCTTGCTGTCGGAGAGCATGCTTGTCAGCTTGACCTCGGTGTCTCGCAAGTTGCTGATGGTTCTGGCTAGCTCCATTTGATTAAACAAGAGCGTGATATCGGCTCTGCGTGCAGGCGAGGCGGTGCGGAGCTCTCGCTGATACTTTTCAGTGACGCGGATCATCAAGTTCTTGGAAACAGCTGTTTTCAAGGACCTCAGAAGCCCTGCAAAAGGACTCTCTTCTGGCTTCTTGCGTTGCCATCCCTCGGGAAACACTTGCTCGATCACCACTTCGCGAAAGTAGTTGTTCTGGGAAATGATGTCTTGCAGAAAGTATTGCAGATCTTCAAACCACTCAAAGTCCCATTGTTCCTTTTGATCCAGCAGCAAGCGAATCAGCAGCATGAGCGTGTCTCGATCTGCGGCATTGAATCGCTCACTGCGATCCACACCATCGCGAGGCTTCAATTCAGTAAAGTATTTGCTCCAGACTAGAGGATCCGGTGCCTTTTTGTACTCCTTCACCAGCGTTTTCATGGCCTCCATGGCTTGGTCGCCTATACTCACTATTGTGGGCAAGCGTGCCCCAATGTATGGCTCAACCCCGGCTTCTTCTACACGCGCTCTGAAATGATTCCATCGCCCGACGCGCAACAGAGTCCAGGGCGACTCGACTTGATCGTGGATCTCCGAAGCCAGCTCCATCACAATCACGTTGCGTGGCGTGGGAGGCAGGTTGGACAGATCTTTCAGCAGGCTAAATGGGACACGTAGATTCCGATCAGCCCGAATGCCACTGACTCCGTTGCGTTCAGCGCCCAGAATACTGTCTCGAATGGCCTCCGCCACACGAATCGACCATCGGATCATCTTCTCGTCGCGGAGTTTGGCCTCTGGGTTCTTTTCGTCTTCTTCGGGAAGAGCCAATTGCGTGGCTTCCGTCTTGTCCGCGCGCAGAAACTTGAGGGCTGCGATGATGTCCACCAAGTTAAACTGAAACTTGACTTCCACCGAGGCATTGACTTCCGGCATAGGGGAGTCTTCTTGCTGTTCGACCATGCGCTCACGCAAGCGCTTGTATTCGGAATACATCTCGCGGAGTCGCTTCTGTTTGGGAGTTTCAGCGGTTCGAAACCAGGGATGATTGGGATCGATGGAGATCTTGAGTTGATCAGGGATGCGTTTCCACAAGGCCTGTAGATCGTCATGGTAGATGAGGTTATACTCGCACATCTCTGAAAGACGGTCAAAATCAGGCAGCTTCTCGTCTTGTAGATGAGCGCGGATTTCACGCAATCCCTTGTTCCATTCAGCCAAGAGAGCATGGGCTGCATTTTCAACCGACTCGTACTCGGGGCTCCATTCTTTCCAGTATCGATACAAGTCAGTCTGCTTCCGCGCCGCGGCTTGTAATGGTGTATCTAGCTGAAACCAGGGATCATTGAATGAGCTGGCGAATCGAAGCTCGAGAGGAATTGCGTCGCGAAGTGCAACAGGTACGGAACTCTTGAACTTGAGCTGCTGCAGCATGTCCTTAAAGGCTTTCTGCTCGTTTCTCACCTGTGTTATTTGCAAAGGCGATGGGAGTGGTGCCGATAAGACACTTTGCCATTGTTCCTGAAGACTGGGTAGCCAATCCATGACATGGTGTTGCCAATCGTCTAGAAACTCCAAATAGTCAAATTCTTTCACAGTGTTAGTGGCCCGTTGAATATTTCTCCCGTTGCTGCCTCGCAGTCGTTGTTCCGCCAACACCTCTGGATTGAGGCTGGCATTGCTCCGCATTACGTCCTTTGCAGTCAGAGCCAGCCACCGTGGTATGCGTTGGTACATGGCCTTTGACAAAAACAGAGGAAAGACGCTCTTGGATCGTGGGTATTGGATGCAATCCAGATATTTGATCTGCTCGCTCCGTTGCACGTATGGCCAACAGTCAAGCACCAGTTGCAACTGCCCATTCGATGACAGGTTAGTCAACGAGGAGTAGTCCAGTTTAGCCCCTATCTGTTCCAGTGGCACTTTCTTCTTCCGCATGTCCACAAAATCGTCAACGCGCAGCGTGCTTTGGGACAAGAGGTCCTCTTGCGTAATATCCAGCAATTGGTGCTTGACTCGAATCACATCTTCGTCAGTAGTGGGGAATTTGATAGAATGGGTGAGTTTGGGAGCCACACGCTGAGCCTCTTTCCACCCCCGTTCGTCGTGGTTCACGAGAGCTTGCATCAAACGACTAATAGCCGCACTGGCATTGTCCAGTGACTTGGTAGTAGACAGGAATGGGGTAATAAATGACAGCAAATCCATCACAATGATCAAATCAGAGGCTTCCGGCGGCAGTCGTAGAAAGATCGTCTGTAAGCGTTTGTCGTGTGGATCTGCGTTAAGGATGATAGTACGCACGTTCTGTCGATACGCATCATACAGTTGTTGCAATTGTTTTTCTGCATTCGGAGGCAGCTCTTCCAAGTACTTGGGCTCCATGGACTGGTACTTTTCAACGACCTTGAAGGCTTCCTCGAAGTTGGACCACACTCCATTGGTAGGCGTGAGTCGATCAATCACTTTCTGTTGCTTCTCAATCTTCTCCATTTGAAGCTTCAGTTCGTCGCGCTGAGTCGCAAACGCCCATTCCTCGCGCTCGGTTTTAAACACTCTATGCCGCATCCTAGCAGCCCCTGTCACCAATTGATCGTATTTGGCCTGAGCCTCATACATTTGAGCCATACGCTCTTGTCGCAGTTTCTTGAGTTTCTGCAACACATTGTTCAAGTCGGTTAAGGCCTCTTTCAAATCTTTCCTTTCTTCTTCGTCAGGACGCAGCAAGTTGACCACGCGCAAAAAGTCTTCGCCGTTGAGCGCTTCCTGCAGCTCGCGTTCCAACTCCCCCCATGTCTCTTGAGACAGAAACGCGATCTTCTTCGTCTCGGACTTGATCTTCTGCTCCAAATTATTCAAATCCTCTCGCAACGTTTGAGTGGCTCTCAACACTGCCTCTCGCGCCTCCTTGTCAATGATGCGCCCTTGCTTGCTCATCGTGCAACTGGGATTTGTGTTGTAATATTATATAGTCAGACAGACAAGACTTGCTAATGGACGGTGGGGAAGTTCAGTTTAACGAAGTCGAGGCTGGTCTCAACGAGGCCTTTGAAACCGGCGACTCGGAGCGCTTGGAGCGCCTTATCTCAGAGCTACCTGACAGCACAGAACCTCGGCCCTTGTCCAATCAGACTTGGTACAACCTACACGATGCCAAAGACTCGTATTGCTACTTGTGTCGTCACGCGGGGCCTGGAGACGCCAAATTCCAGTGTAATGAGGAGCGCACGGAACTGGAGAGTTTGGCGGGCCAGCGAGGACTCGTGTCTACTGAAGAATTGACTCTAGCTATTTATCACAAGTACAATGAACGTATTCGAGACATCACCGGCCAGGAATGGACCATTGATTCCATAAGGCGGCACTTGTTGTCACACACCATCAATCCCCGAGTCATCATTACCGAGCACATTCAGGCCAACCAAAACATGCTAGAGCAGTGGTATCGGCGCGCAATTGCCTACAATCCTGTTTCCGGGCAACAACAAGTGTCCACTGAGGCGCAAGAGAACATCATCAAGTTGCAGAAACAGATCGAAATGGAGCTCAAGCTGTTAATGTCTTTAACCAAGTAAATCAAAAGGGCTTATCGTCAAAAAACATGTACACCGCAGAAGCAAATGATATGCGAAGACCAGGCTCAGGCTTGATTCTTCCGCGTCTCAGAGCTTTCTTGGCTACCTCATAGTCTTCGTCCCAACCAATTTCGCGATCCAGCTCGTACACTCGGAGCTCTCGCTTCTCAAACCGAACAATGTGAAGGCATGTCCTTTTCTCGTCACGAATAAGGTCCCCGCTAAACATCAATTGTCCGTCGATGTACGATTGACAGGCGGTAACAGGATTGCTGGCTGCAGCAGCGCCTTGTGCTTGCCATTCCTTGAAGCAGTATTCCTTGATTTCAATGCCTTGGACCACGAAGAAAGAAGAAAGGGCTCGTAACCATGGAATGTCAATCTTGCCTTGGAACGTCCATCCAGGAGGCTTGAGTTTCAGGACTTCCTCAATAAAGCTGGCAGTATGAACTTTCCAGAATGGCACCACGTTCGCTCCAGGCATAAACGCACCCCAAAGGAATCCAGCTTTTTCTGGGAACTTCTCTTGGTAGTACTGAATAGCGGCAGTCTCGTGCAGGTCCCTGGAGCAATACAAGAAATCGAAATAGTCGAGTTCCAGGTGCAACATGTCACACAACTGGAGAGCCACTGGAAGCGAAAAGGCGAGCCACTTGCGCCGCAGGTCAACCATGCTCGGGCCTTCCTCGGGTACTCGGTAGCCTTGCTCTTGCATGTACTGCGCAATGATTTCGCAACAGGCGATTTCCATGCGCTTAAAAGGCTCCATGAGCATCACCTCATACGTGCGATTGAGCATCATAAGCATTTCTTTGCCCATGAGAGACAAGATCCATCGCCAAAACCTCGTGGAGGCGGCAAAGACGGTCCACTCGTAGTACACCTCGCACATTCTCGACAAAGTAATGCGGCGCTCTTTTCGATACGCTAGCTCCAGCTCGTGTGTGAAAAAGGCCCAGTTGCGATCGGAGCTCAAGGCTGCCTCTTGTACTTGCTCGCAATCCTGAGTGTAGTAAAACTGGTCCGCCCAAATCGAGCGTGTGAACCACTCCTTCATCTGCCCCAGGGTAATATCAGGCATTCGCATCAATTGCAGCATGATGCTCCTGTCTTCGTTTAACTGAGGCTTGTCATCCAAGAGGTCGTGGTTCTGAGGCTTGAGCAAGTTCATCGGCGTCTTACACACTGGGCATTTCTTGTTGAAATCAGGATCTTGCATGTGCGCTGCACACATCCAATGATCCGCGCGCGGACACACGACGACCTCGCCTGAAACGTCGCCGTAGCAGATTGTGCAGAAGCGCTCCTCTAGCTTGACTTTCTTCTCCATTTTTGAATTTTGACAAGAATTTAACGTTTTTCGACCACTTTTCAAAATTCAAACTACAAGCTCGAATGGCTCACTATTGCCCTGTCTGCAGCGGCTCTTCGGAGCAAAAGGCGAAGCCTAGCAAGTGGCAGGATTTTGACTTGGGGGATGAAGATCGACTTTATATCCAAAAGTTAATGAAACAACGCGAGGTGCTCAAATCGATCAAAGAGCAAATGGAGCAAGCTTACTTGCATGGCCGATGGTCCATCGAAGCAGCTGTCACCGCTACGTTGGATTCGATCGATGCTACAATCCGGGTCAATACAAACGAAGAGGAGCGCATTAAGGACATGCCAAAACAACGGATGATTTGGTGGCTCTTCGACAAAGACAAATTACCGCACGAGTACTCATTGCCGCTGACGAGTTATCAGCGCCAAATGAACCGGATCAGAGCCGCCATACTGAACTATGAATCCGCAAACGAACAAGATAAAGCTGAGGCGCGCGAGTGGGCGAAAATGGACTCCGAGTTGATCGATGTCTTGAACAACTGGCCTTGCTCAAATCCGTGTTGAGCCTCGGAAAGCATGGATCCTGTTTGGCACACACGCCACGAGAGAATAAAAGATCTATGAACAGCGGAATCAGACTTCAAAGTAGACAATGGATCGATACATTGCCAGAGAGGACTTGTACTTTGTCATAGCGGCGGAAGACGAGGAGTTTCAAGCCGAGAAATGGATTAGAGAAATGCGGCAAAAGGGAGAGCAACATCGACAACAGTTGATAGCTGAGGGCAAACCGGTCACCAATCCCAACGATCCCTGGTACTTGGAGAGCCAGAAAATGCTCGAAGACATTATTAGAGCCCAGTGCAAGCAAGAGGCCCGACTCGCCAAACGAATTCTGGGACACACTTAGAATTGTTCGAACGGTGTCATCCTGTGTGTTTCAAAGGATAGAAGTTTATAAACTTAGGTGGCCCAGAATCGAGAGCCCACCAGAACAATAGGAATGCGAGGGTTTTGATTCAGCAGGACACGATTGAGCTGAATTTTGTCTTGATCTTTCAACTTGCTTGCTTCTGCGGCTTGATGATTCGGTGGGCCCTTGACCATGGGTGTGTGGAAACTCACCAAATCTGAATGCTGCACTCTACCCACTCGAAAGCGTTGAACACATGCATCTCCGTAGGCCGTGGTTCCCGTATAATCCTTGTCAGCGACAAACCGGAGTCTCCATGCGCCCCTGTGTGCTTCTGCTTTGAGGAGGAACCACAAGTGATCACCGGTGGCCACTGGATCTGACTTGCTGATCCAGTAGTTGAGCAGATTGAATGCGCGTCTGCCCACTGTGAAAGAGTGATACGAGTCAGCAGGGAACTCTTTAGTGCCTTTCGCAGCCTTGAGAGCGCCGATGAATCTAATCTTGAGACCCTCTTGCCACGCCTCGTCTTCACTTGCAAAGTGGTTTTCAGGCTGGCTCCAGAAATCGTTCCAGCCCATCACAGAACGACCCTCCATGGTTGCTACAGCGGTTTCTCCTTTGCCGACAATCGTGTCAGTTCGTCTGTGCTTGCCAAAGAACCAGTCGCCCTGCATCAACTCGTGATCAAATAAACCGTGCCTCTTGGTGGCAATGTGCACACCCTGGATCAGCTCGTCTCCGTCATCGGTTTTGTACTCCTCGCGAAAGCGTTCGCCCATATTGCCGATGGGATAGTCGACCGCGGGTGGACTCATCAAGGGGTGCACGCTCACATTGGCATTGCCTGCAGGAAGCGACATGTTGCAACTTTTGGAAAGAAATCAGGCTGTCTTTTTATATACGGAGCGATCCAACTGTCTATCAATTACAACACGATTGAACAAAGACGCAAAGTACACAAGAGCCAGGACAATCACCCATCGTGAAACGAAGCGGGTGGCAAGCAGCAAGATGATCAACACGAGCCAGTCGGAGATCATGAATTATGAAATTGAAACCAAAAGATAGCGATGCTGCATGTGTCAATCATGTAGCCGGTGATGCGGCTTCCCAACAAATACTCATCCATGTTTGTCAGCAGACTCAAGGAGAGCAAGGCGCCCACCACATTAAAGTGGCTTCCCCGCATCCACATGACGCTCTCTGCTGCAGACTGTAGTATTAGCACCCCTATCCGAACCCAAATGCACAGCGGCGTCATCAGCGCAAACAAGCAAGCAGCATGCACCAGAAACAGGACAGCATGCTGAATCGCACTCGGCTGATTTCTGTATTCCAGAGGCCCGGCTCTGCATCGGAACAACACACTGCAGCGTTGGACGTAGGGCAGGGCATACCACCAACAAAAGGGTATGCTCACGCGATCCTTGCAGATGGAGCAACAATCCGAAGTCAGTAAGCGCTCACTCATCCAGCAGCTTAAGCACTGGTCTGTGGTGCATCGGCACACACCGGGAGGACGAGTCCACCAATGCCACAAGGGAGTTTGACACACACAGCATGTTTTACTCATGACACACCTCTACAAAAACCAGAGGACTGATTCCGACTCGCTCAAACTTGGGACTCTCTTTGACTTTTGGAAAGCGTTCTGCGTCACGTCGACACAAGAGTCCATCCGATCCAAATGGACACAAGTCGCAGCGCTGAACTTCCGCACACGAGAAATCAGCCTGACTTTCAAACGCCTGAAACACGAGACGATCAAACTCTCTCCATCGCTCGCCAAACAAGACAGCGGGTGGGTCTTCTACTTGCAGCAAATAAAACAGACACCCTCCGTAGCAGACTCCGGCTCGCTTCATCATCTTTACACAAAGCATGCGCCACTTGTACTCAGGAACTAGCGATATGCGGGTAAAGCACTGAGGCATGCGTTCCAGAGCGGTAGTGCCACACACTCGTCGCATGACTTCGTGGGGCTTGTCAATTGCAGGAAGCCATTTGACTTGACGCCGCTCTGTCCACACTCGATGTGCCTCTTCTAAAAAGGTTTCGTCGCTGGCGTCGAGACTTAGGGCGTCTCCTAGCTTGTGCCATCCCGCTGTGCGATAGTAACGACACATGCCTTTCCAGTACATTTCAGTTACTAGGGGCTGTTGCACCACGTGGAGCATGACTGCAGCCTCTTCTGCGTGCTGCAGCGGCGAATGCGAGATTTCCCAGTTGAGGCAACACGTATCAGTTCGTGGCGACTGATTCTTGCACCAGCCGCAATCCGTGAAAGAGCGCATAGGCCAAGTCATGATGAAATCCATAAAGAGTTTCAGCTTGACTTCAAACTGCTCGGGATCTTTTAGCATGTCCATAAAGACACTGTGTCGAGCCTGTAGGCCGAGAGGAAAGGTGATGCGGGCCTCTGCCTCTTGGATCCTCTTTTTACGGAATTTATCCAAAATTTCAAATGTCTGCATGAAGAATGAACAACCAAAAAGCTACCCACACCAGAAACACTCCCGAGTAAAAGTACACCGCATAGGCTTCTTGCCAACACACATAGACGCTAACTTTGCAGTAACTAGGACTTGGAAACAGGAGAGGCAGAAGGAGCCAGATTGTGAGTGCCATCAAGAACAGAACGTTGCCATTGCTCAAAATTGCGCACAAAGTCTTCCACTTCTCGGGGAGCCTGGGCGAGTCTGACCCACTGCAAAGCATCTTGAATACTGGCACCCAAAGGCAAGCGTGCTACCAGACTTCTGGCTTTCAGTGCCACGCGAGACTCCCAGGGCCGATCCTCGTCAACCGGAATCAACTGAATAATACGCTGCAGTTCCGCCTTGGCACGAGTACGACTCGTCATTTTGAATTGTGACCCACAACTCAATGATTGCAGTCTGCTACAAGAATCGATGCTGTGTGGAGCTACTGACCACCCTTGTTCGTGTGACTCTGGATAAACTGCGTGTGCCCCACACATTCCGGCTTAATGATCAGAAGCAGCGCCGATCCGAGTGGGATGCCCAAACCTGGGCCACGCTCCACTTGCCTCCAGTCGTAAAGTTGGAGCCCGTGCAACGCAGCATTCTGTATGAAATCCACTTTAGCGATGGGAGCATCATCCTGCTCAATCTTCCTGTGTCCACCACTGCCGAGGCATTCAAGCAAGTAGTGGCGCGTTTGAAACACATGGACTGTCAGCTTTCTTTCTTGGATGGCACGCAGTGGAAAGACTCTTTGGAAGGTCATGATGCAGACGAGAAGCCTGCTGTTATTTTAGTAGAACTCTTGCTGTTTACAGCCGTCGTCATTTTCGGCAAGTCGTGCCAAGTGACACTGGATCAGACTGTCGGTGATGTTTGCAGCTTGACGAATGAATCAATACTTTATCAATATGCGCAGCCCTTATCACGTGATAGGGTCTTATCTTCGTTGCCGCATCTCATCTTCGAGAAGCTGGTTCACTTGAGGCATTCACGCCAGTAACTTATCCACATTCTTGTACATGGGCAAGTGATGCTCGGGGTCATCGGCAAACAGCGACAACGCCACTTGAGTCGAGTCAATAAACACCATTTGAGTCTCGGGAACTACAAGGATTCCATGACCCAGTGATATGCCGTAGCTGTGCTCCTCCAGAGCAGCTGAGCCGTACACGGACTCGACTGCTGCAACGATTCGATCACGAAGCAGCTCCCACAAGAGCCAGCCCGGAGTTTGACGGCGCTCTTTGGCTACCATGTGTAGGAATTCTTGAGCACACAATTCGCTGATACCCTTGTCGTATGCCACTTGAAAGAGAGTCAGGTGGAAAAACGATTTGCCGATATGAAAGTACACTCGGCACTTGTTGATACTTACACGCAAGCGAGACCCCAGCGGAGTCAGGTAAGGCAATTGCTTCAGGAGCCGAAACAAGGGGTTTCGCGTCCACTCGCGAATGGCTGCTTGCAAGCTTTCCACGTGACGATCCATCCACTCGAGGGTAATGTCGGGGATGCCCAAACACAAGTCGATCCAGCCACGGACCTTGTCTACATCACGGAGGAATCGACCCGCAGTAAAGAGCGTTTCGATCACACTCACGTGACGCTGCTTGTCTTGCAACAAGAGTCCCCAGCGTCTGTCGTCCAATCGCACCAAGGAGATGGAGAGTTCGGGTGCCATAGGAAACTGGAACCGGTTGCCGCAAGCCACAAGACCCAGTCCAGGCAGCCCTAGTTCCACGATGAATCGAATGGCGTCTTCGTCGAGCCAGCTCAGAAACAAGGGGTTGAGAGCGTACTTGTCTTCAGGCACTGCATCCAGCAGAAAGTTCTGCAGGTTGTCGACGGCATAGGCATGATTCTTGGTGCGAATGACGTTTCCGTCGAGTGTCCACTCGTAGTTCCAGTTGGCCAGCTTACACGCCATGCCAATCCAGTCTCGCAATTGAGACGGATCAGTCACGCAGGAGGCACTAAGGGCATGAGCGCGACGAGACCAGGCGCACACGATGCGCTTTCGCATGCAGCGCAAACAGGCCTCCACTTCTCGCGCGTATATCTTCCCACGAATGTTGGTCAGATGATCCCACGTGATCTGAATGATCTGTCTCTGAGGAAAGAAGACGATACGGGGCATAGCGGAGTGCCACACAAACAGTTGATCACCCGCAACAGGGTGCAACTGGATACTGTCCCCAAAGACTCGTTCCAACAGAGACTGTACGGTTTTCATGATTCGCGGGTTGTTGGCCACAGCGCCTGGCACGGGGATGATGGGAATGAGCTCCATCTCATCGCATCGCAAAGCAACGGGAATTCGTTCCAGGAGAGCAGTAACATCGGTGACGTCCTCGTTGGCCCACAAATCACCAATGGTTTTGAGCCACGCTGGAACAGGGTCGCTGAGTTCCAGGATGCAGGTGATCATGTGCATGATATCCTGCTTGCGACTGGACTCGCTGAGTGGTTGTGCGAGTCCAAAGTCGCTGAGCATCAAACGCTCATGGCTTTCAGTCACCAGCAAGTTTCGCAGTGCCACATCAGTGTGGGCATACCCCGCGTTATGGAGATGCATCACACCACTCAGCCCGTGTCGCAAGAAGCGCGCCAGCAAGTACTCGGGCAAGGGCTTCAGATTCTCCACTGGCTTCAGCACAGGCATCAGAATGACTCCGTATCCGTGGCATCGCAAGAAGTGGACAGCAGGAACGCAGTGTGCGTGACTTAGGGATGACTGCAGCTTGAACTCTTGCTCAATCTTTGTGGACAGTAAACCCACTTTGGCGGCGCACTCTTCGTCGTTGTAGGTGACGCGAAACACACAGCCGTTCTGGCCCTGACCCAGCACCTCTACTACGTGTACTTCCAGTAGCTTGAGTACCTTTCGTTCTTCCATTTTCAAATTTGACTGGCAAAAAAGTTCGCTGACTCAGGCACGTGCTTTTTTGTTTTTGCGGCCGGCAAAAAAGCATGCCACCAACAAAAATTGTTTCGGAGTGCGGGGCAAAATTCAAATGAGCAAGCGAAAGGAGACTGGAGAAGGAGTGGAGAAGAAGAAGATCCTGCGACTCGACAGCGTGGCGTACTTTAAGGAGAGTCTGCAGCAGGCGCCTGAACGCCTCAAGCTGTTGGAGGATCGAATCATCCCGATGCTCCAGAAATGCTTCCCTGACATCAAGGTGGAGGGCGTCAAGCACGAGTTGGTGTGGGGTCTGCATGAAATGGTCCACACCGAAGACGGAACCCGCTACATTCCCACGGAATACCGCTCCAGAGGCATTAACATCCTCGAAATCCCTTCGCTCAGCAATGGGATCGTGGTCATGGTGGATGTGCTCAACGACGAGTTTGTGGTCATCGACAACGATGAGCCCATCGACGACGGCGAGTTCAACCGCTTGACCAGCGAGGACTATGCGGCTGATCACATCTACGATGTGGTGTGCAGAATCCTGGAGGCTGACGAAGACGAAGAAGAGCCCCAGGCCCAGGAGCCAGTGTCCGTCAGTGACAAGTAGAGTCACAACTCAAATGAAGCGGATAGAGACTTTGTCTGAACTCGAATTGCTAGTAAATGGCATGAATCTTGCAACCTCACTTGGCTATCATCGCAAAGCCGAGCCCGAGTATAAGGAATTGACAATAGTAGTGGATTTGGAGACCAGTGGCTTCATTGTCGGCTTTGGAAACAAGCCTTCGTGTCAGGCTCTCCAATTGGCTGCTCGCGTTCTCCAGACCCTGCCTGCTGCTGACAAGATTGGCTTTAACGAATACATCAAGCTGGAGGCTGACAAGTACATCATCTGCAAAGACGCCATGGCTGCACACGGCATCGATGTTGAAATACTTAAAAAGGTGGATCCCTGGGCCACCGTCATGACCAAGCTGTGGGAATGGATCCAAGGCCTTTATGATCGCTGGAAGCCAGAGACAGTGACTCTGATTGGGTACAGCAGCAGTCACTTTGACTCGCGATTCATCATCAAAGGAGCCACTGAAGCCAAGCTCGACATTCCGCCGTATCTGCAGTTTGCTGATGCCTACCACATCTTGCAGCAGTGGGTGCCTGAAAAGTTCCCTGATAGAATGAAACGGAAGCTGGCCACCGTGTTTACTGAGTTTGTGGGATATGAAGTGAATCCCAAGCTTTTGCACGAGGCTTGGCCTGATACACTTGTTTTGACTGCTATTTTGCTAGCTGCTAATGCCATTGCACGCGTAGACTCGCGATCGCCTCTTGTGGCTTTGCTCAAGGCCAGCCACCTGAATCCGGGTGTGCAGTCTTTATTGAAAAAGTAAATTTTACTCTCCAAAGGCCTCTGTCTTCCAGTGTCTGAACGATGGCCTTGTTTTCTAAAAGGGACTTGTAGCAGCATTCCTTGGCTAGCTCTGCGCCAGTATCCTTTGGATTGTTCCGATCACGTCGTTGGTCAAATGAACAGTCATGCCGTCGTCTACCCTGGGTCTGCTTAAAGATCGCACTTGTATCCACTTGTCAGGCTTTCCGGGTCGATGCACGGAAAGAGTCAGTTGATCGACCCAATCATCCTCTCTAATAGTAAACGCGATTCCTGCCGCCTTTAGCTCCTGCAAGATCTTCTGTCTGTTGGCATTACACTCTTTTACTTCTGCCTCAATCTCTGCAGGAGTCCATATCTCTGTCCAATATGGAAGCAGCTTCGACATTTGAATTTTGTTCAGCCTTCGTTTAACGCTGTTCCGTCGTGTTCTTCTACAGTAAACACTGAAACTTCTTCGTCATCCGGTGTGTGTACCACAGGAGTAGGTTTACACAATCCAATCGTCTGGCAGCATCGTCGCAGAGCTTGGCCCATGGGTATCGGAAACTTTTTCAAAGACTTGCTGCCGCTCTTGTCTCCACAAAGTCTTGTCAAGCAGTTTGAATTATCACCCGAAGGCGTAGTGATTGCCGACATATCTGCTCTAGTCTACCATTTGGGCAAATGCCTGCCCATAGAGATGGGGTATCGTCTGTTGCACATGGTGCCCACCAAACAGATGAAGGGCAAGTTTGTGTTTGTGTCCGACAATGATAAGCTGCCTTTGCCTCAGAAGGACTTGACTCGTGCCAACCGGCCTCGCACCGAGCGCCTGCACCAGCGACTCATTCAATTGCATGACACTTGTTTTGAGTTTGAAAATGGTGTTCGGCTCACCCAGCCTCTGGGAGCCACTGATGTGATGATCTCCAACAGAACTGCTCTGTTCGCCTACTTGAAAGACTTTCTGAGGCGTACCCGCATCGCAGACTCAGAAGTATTGGTTCAGATGCACCATGACTCGGACGCTCCCGAAGCCGACATTGCTATCGCGCATCGCATCAGTGAGCACAAGGCCAGCTTCTACTTGATTCGCACGGATGATGCAGACGTCCCCGCGCTCTTGTGCTGTCGCTTTCGGCAACAATTGCTAGAGAAAGAGTTTAACATTGTGGTGGACCGAGGCTCCAATCGCCCCGATCGCTACGTGAGTGTGGGTCAGTTGGCTCAGGACCTAGAGCGGCGTCGCATCACGAATGACATGTTCCTGGGCCTTTGCTTTTGTGCTGGCACCGACTTTGTGTTTAAGCAGTGGCTTTCGGCTAAAGTGGGCACTCCTCAGATGATTGCCAGACTCATCTCCAAACGACACTTGCTGGATACTCTCAACTTACGAGAGCCCCAGGATTTCGACACCTTCGTCAAAGAACTGACAATGAAAGCGGGAGACTCTAGAAAGCCTGTGTCCATGAAGCTAAAGAGAATGGATACAATGGTAGTGCCGTGGGACTACATTCAGTTTAATTTTGAGTATTGGTTGCCACAAACACCACAGGCTCACCCAAAACCTCGTCTTCAGCCACAATCTGAGGAGAAAGATCGGGCCATTCCGCTTTTAACTCTTCCTTCGTCATGTACAGAGGTACCGCGTGCTTCAAAGGCCCGCTTCTTGGCACCCCTTTCACCGATCCTATGCTCGGTGGAAGACTCACATCTTGGAGTTTTGGGCAACATCGATCAATAAACAATTGCGCCTGCTTTCTATCCACTTGCTCTTGTCTGGGCTCCAGTCGGACTTCTACTTGATCCACTAATTGATCCAAAGAACAGCCCCACCACTCTCCTACTAGTATGTGCCACGACGCAACGCCTGTGCGTTCAAACAATTGCGGCGAGTACAGAGTCATAAACTTCTTGTAGAAGGACTGGGCCCTGTAGGACTTGTCTACAAACGGGTAGGAGCACTTGCGCGTCTCGCGGCCAAACAAATTGTCGTGGACCCAATTCGAGAACCAATCGTACGCCTGCTGCGATCTCTTAAACTCGGTGCGAGTCCTGTCTGTACTCTCCAGCACCAATATCGGCAGCTCATACATCTTGTCACTGTTTGGCTTGCGATGCTGTTGCGGCAGCCAGCGCTGATCCAGTGTGCACCAGGGAATGAGGACGCACATGGCGTGAAGACCATCCTCAGAACCAGGACACCGTATGACGGTGTCTAGGGCACATGCGCAATACTTGCTCTTGAGGGGACACAATTGCAGCGGCACTTGAGAAAAGCACAAGAGCATCATGCGAGTCATGTCCTCGCAGTCGCCTTGCTTCTTTTCAAAAGGCTGCGCCAAGGGATTGTCAAACTCATCGCTGTCCTCCCACTCCTCTGTGTCGGGATTCCAGGCCTGATCCTGCTGATACTCCACTTGCCATGCCAAAAACCCAGTGGTTTGGCCCAGCACCTCTGGCTCGCTCTGAGTCCACCTCAGCGTGTGTGTCTTTATGGCGTCAAAGATCTTGGGATCAATCTTGCAGTGAGAGTGATCGAGTCCAAGAAAGAAGACCCATCTTGGTACACTTAAACCATATTGCTCCACCACGGGGTCCACAAACAATAAATCCTTTTGCCTGTAACTCAGCGTGACGCGGGGATTGACTAGCACCAAGTCCTTGTCTTTGGAGAACCGAGGCAGTTTGGGATTCGGCGTGTGATCCGGCTGATCTCCACTCAAACACAGGCCATCCAGAGTCACGGGCTCTTTCTCGCCAGCAAAGTGTGCCGACTTGCACTGCCTGGTTTCGGGATCCCATGTGAACGTAGATTCACCATCGAAAGACCGAGTCTGTACGGTGGACATGTTTTGAAACCACTTTTCAAATTGTATACACAAGCGTGCGCTCTCATGTCCAATCCATGCGTTCATGTAATCGATCGACACAGAGACGGATACCGTTTGACTGATTACTCTCCTGGCAAGCACTTACCGCTTTCGTCTCGATATGAGACACTATCGCTAGAGGAGATGCTCAAGCGCTACCGCACTTTGGCCTGCAATCAAGAGCTTCATGTTGAGTGCTGGGACTTGAAAGATTTGCCTCCCATCATTCCCGATTGCAAGCATCTAGTCATTCAGCCCGTCTACGACGCAGCGTGTGGGGTATGGGACTTCCCCGATGTCCTCCTGCGCATCCCCAGTCTGCAATCACTACGCGTACTGCGGTTTGCCGTGCTCCGCCGAATTCCGCCTTCGTTTCGAGTCAAGAGCCTGCATGCAAATTGCCAAGAAGCGCCTTATTGGCTTCTAGAAACGACAGATCTAGAGCAAACGCTGGTCAGAGACAGTCACAATTGGTTGTACCAGCTGCAAGACTTGCGCCACCTCATCCTACAAGGTCTACAAACGGAAGGAAGGTGGAAACAATGGCTGACGAAGGGCTTGTATGATCCTCGTTTATTCCTCTCAGTTAGGGATTTTTTACTGTAAACCAAAATTCAAATTGCTCGATGGACAATCTGTGTTGGGAACTGAGAGCCATGCGACTTGGAGACGGCACTGTACGCGTGACTTGCATAACTCAAATGAACAACATCAAGATTAAATTGGATCATGATGGCTACACCATTAGTTATCTTATCTCGCCTCCTCTTCAATACATGCCCCTTTCAACAGTAGCTACGTGGGAACAAGTCTTGCAAGAATGCAATCGACTCGGTTGCTTAGGCTCACTGCACATTTCAGTCGGCTACAAGAAGGATATCCCCGATAAGTTCCCCGATTGCAAGGCTTTGACCCTAGGATGCACTTTCGATTACGCCAGCATGCCGTGGATCGATGGTATTTCTCGCATCCCTTCTCTTCAAATGCTGATTACCGACCGCATTCGTTTCGACAAGCTGCCTCCTCGTGTGTGCCTCAAGAAGTGGCGGCTCTCTTTAACAGATCCACCGTATTGGCTCCTGGATCGCCTCAATCAGGACGGCTCCGACTTCTACATCGTAGGCCGGGACATGAAGTGGATGACACGACTCCGTTTGCTGCGACACGTGCTGACTCAAGGCCTTTGCCAGCAGACTCGATTCAATCGATGGCTAACGAAGGGTTTGCATGACCCTGGTGTATTCAGCAAGATTCGAGACTTTCTGCTTTAAACCGCACTCATTTACTAAGATTAAAAGCCATACTGCACAAACAGTCCCATCAAACACATGCCACCCACAACGACAAATATGGTCCATGCATATAGAGCGACCTTAGTCGGCGAGTCTATCTCTTTCATGCGACGATCGGGGATGCACACTGATTCCTTGGAGGCACACACCAAGGTACCATGTCTGACGCAGACATCACACTTGGCGATTTCACACAGCTTGAGTCCATTGAGGGAGTCGCATGCATACGAATGCGGCGGACACACCATTTCACACGTTTCATAATACTCATAATATCGATCCCAAGGTGTTGCGATTAGATACGCACAAAGGACAAGGACAAGAGCAAAGACCGATTCAAATCCACGCGCCATGTTTTTTTGAATTTTGGCAGATTTCAAATGGAATCAAGAAAAATCTTTATTCTCCGCTGTCACAACGCCCAATATGCACTAAACAGCGGTTTCTACTCTAGACAAGAGTTGACAACCCACGGAGACATTGTATGGTTCGATATGCAACAAATCATGAGGAGGTTCACATACTTGCCGCTTGGCATTACGCTTCACGTGGAGTGCACGAACCTCCGAAGCATTCCTCTGTCCCTGCCCGATTCCAAGGCAGTGATTATCAGAACGCGCTGTAGTTCCCAGAAGGAGGATTTCCCAGCGGCATTGCTTGGACTACCGAGGCTTCAAACACTGCGTGTGAGCCTAAATGTGGTGTTCAAGCGCATTCCTGCGTCTCTGCAAGTCAAGTATCTTGAAGCATCATGTTTAGAAGCGCCTTATTGGCTCGCTGCCTCTACTTGCAGCCGAGATGTCTACGTCAGAGGCTATAGGTATTGGAGGCACTGGTTTCAACGTTTCGTGACCCTACTTGTACAGGGTTTGATGAGTCCCCGGACTTGCTTTTATAAGTGGCTGACAAAGGGCCTGTATGATCCTCGCTTGCTCTTTTGCATCCGGGACTTTCTGCTTTAAAATTCAAAATGACTGAAGTGTCGATTACTATACACAGCGACGTGTTCGAAGTCTCGTCGGTTTGTCCTCGGACACGTACTTGTGTTCGTTCAGACAGATGGGATATTCGCTTAGTTACATGGGGCGAAGTCTTGAACCATTGCAAGCAATTGAACCCAACTCGAGTGTATCTCTTCTTTGAAGACTCAACTCGAGTGCCTACCATTCTTCCAGACTGCTGTCAATTGTACTTTTGCTACAGGGGCCGCAAAGAAGTGACAGTAAGCTTTCCCCGAGCGTTACTCTCTGTCCCATCCTTGACGTTGTTTGAAGTTGTTGGTCCCTTGAGATTTTTATCGATACATCCCAAATTCAATGTCTCGGAGTGCGTGTTTGACTTTGCCCTTACACCCTATTGGCTATGCGATCGGTTTCAGAAGCATAACATGTTTATACGCACCGACTGCATTCAAGGCAAACAGAACATTGAAAAATTTACTTCCATCGTCTACCGTGGTTTGGCTCAGTCCCCTTCTTGCTTTAATCAATGGCTGACAAAGGGCTTGTATGATCCTCGCTTGCTTTTTAAACTTAGAGACTTTTTGCTTTAAAATTCAAACAGATGAAGTCAGTGTTTGTATCGATATATCACTCCGATTATCGCGTCCATCAAGCGGAAGCCTTTTCAAAGGTTTCCCTCGGCAGTTACACGCGAGCTTCTTCGTGGAACGAGGTCTTGCAGCTCTGCAAGGAGTCAGCGCCTATATTTGAAGTCGAGATACTAGTGTACAGCCGCGATGGGATACCCCTCGAGTTTCCAGATTGCACTCGGCTCATTCTGGCATGGAGATGGGAACCTTTCGAGTCTCCGTGGATCGATGGTCTTTCCAGAATACCTTCTTTGCAAGACTTGTATGTGGGGAACATCAAGTTCGATCGAGTACCTTCCTCTTTGCGTTTGAAAAGCCTAGTATTGACTTGTCGCACGCCCCCTTATTGGTTGCTGGACACCACCAGACTGCAAATCAAAAACGACGGAGACCGACTCTGGGAAGACAACCTTTGCAAGTTGCGTGATCTCCTCCCTCCCTTCCTGGTGCGTCCCCAGAGTCGGTTCGGACGCTGGCTTACAAAAGGCCTGTATGATCCTCGCTTATTGATAAAGATCCGGGACTTTCTGCTTTAAAATTCAAACGTCATGTCCAAAGGCTGCAGATCGGTAGAACTTATTTGTGACCGAGACCAATGGTTTCAACTAGTATTTAGAGTACGCCCGCTACTGAACAGTCAACCACTGATGTCGCATTATCTAGTCGGATGCGAAGAATATATGTATCTAGCCGAAATGCTACAGCGGTACCCAAAGATACAGGGACACGAAAATCTTCATATCAGTTGCCACTCTCTAAAAGATCTACCATCTACTATTCCAAACTGCGAATCGTTATCCATCTCCACCAGCCTGAACGTCGTAGAGTGCGATTTCCCCAGCGCTATCCTTCGCATCCCGAGTCTGGAAACGCTATGGGTGGTCAACTGCAATGTGTTTAGGAGGATTCCGCCTGCTCTCAAAGTCAAAGGCTTGGCGGTGGCATGTCTGGAGCCGCCCTATTGGCTAGTGGGAACCACCAACGTGGACCATGTAATCAGTCGAGGCAGCAAGAACTGGCACTATCGCATTCAAGACCTGATTAAGATCGTGTCCCAAGGCCTGGTGCGTCCCCAGAGTCAATTTGGACAATGGCTGACCAAAGGCTTGTATGATTTCCGCTTGCTCTTTAAATTGAGGGACTTTTTATTGTAAGCACATTTCAAATGTACAACGTACACATAACTTGTGAACCTGCGTATTACGGTGTGATTGGGAGAAAATGGTCAAATGATCAAGAGGGGTGGAGAGAAGAATGGATGTATGAAACATCTGATTACGCCGAAGCGCTTTCAGAAGCTTCTGCCTACGAACCGATTGACATATTGGATGTGAGTGTATGGGAAATGGATACACTACCTGAGCCAGTGTGCCAGAAGCTGCCGGAATGCAAGAATCTGCGGATTTCTATTATACGCAAGAAGGTGCCTTTCAAACTGCCTCCCAGTGTGCTCAAGTTACGCAACCTGAAACAACTATCTGTCACCGGCTCTACCCAATTGATTACCTTACCCCCTTCGCTTAAACTGGACAGTCTATTCGTGCATTGCATTGAAGCCCCTTACTGGCTCTTACTTCAGCCTATCAGTACATTGACCGTGTATGTCAACAATACGAACTCGTGGACGATTCCCTTGGAAATTTTGCGTGATTTGTTAAAACAGAGTCTCTCGAAGCAAGGCTCTTTGTTTTGGCGCTGGCTGACGCGGGGCCTGTATGATCCTCGCTTACTGATAAAAATCCGAGACTTTTTGCTTTACTTTTCAAATGGAGTATCTTCGGATTCACGCGGGCCCCGCGGGTGTAGGTGCCATGTCTATTCATGGCCCTGATGCGCAGGACGAGAAGCTACACCATGTGTACGCATCATATGTCGAAGCGGTGCAGACATTGGCTCGGTTTCAACCCATCCCGTATGTAAAAGTTACTGCGGACGCCGATGTGCTTGAAGCCGCCTCGTTTCTTGATTGTAACCGACTTGAATTGAGTTTCACCGGTGAATCGTCCGTGGTGTCATTTCCGAAAGGAGTTTTGCTCATACCCAGTCTCGAAATGATATGGATCCATAAAAACGTCAGCGTTCGGCGTCTGCCGCTGTCTTTCCATGTTCCCCGGCCCTTTTTCGATGTTCTAGAGTGTCCTTATTGGCTATGCGATCCCTTTCGCGGTGTAAACTGCAAATGTGTGACGGTCAACGGCAGACAATGGGTGGCCCCTTTTGAATCCATGTATCATCTGTTGCTGCAAGCCCTCCGCCTGCCTGACTGCCGACTCTGTGCGTGGCTAACCAAAGGCTTGTATGATCCCCGCTTGCTTTTTAAATTAAGAGACTTTTTGCTTTACTTTTCAAATGTCTGCCTACCGTCTCTATCCCATTGTGTCATACACGCCTGGCGTACCGTCTCGGAGCTTCGTGTGGCGCATGCTGACCTTGTGGTGGATCCCGGGTCTACATCATCTCAGAGTACTACTTGTACAGGGATTGCCCATGCCCCAGACTCCGTTCGGGCGATGGCTGACGAAGGGCTTGTACGACTCGCCTGTTGATAGTGATCCGAGACTTTCTGTTTTAAAACTCAAATGGCTAGCTCAGAAGTGAAGCAATTGTTTTATCAATTAGGACAGGCTCAGCGCCTAAAGCCCCAAGACCCCTCTGATGCCAAACAAGTCGCTTGTCTTTTACTGCGCTACTTGCATCATTGCAACGGATCTCCCGACCCTTCCTTGCTCGACGATGTCAAAGCATTGGTGGCTGAATGGGAGCACTGCAAAGAGTGAATGCAGGGCAACAAGCACGTCACGGCCTCTTCGACGCTGGACACTGTAGCGATGATTTCCTTGTCTTGAGTCACTCTATAAATTACAAACTTGGTATTTAAAGACACGCAGTTGACAACAGTCTTAGGGTTGCGCCACGAGAGCTCAGGAACACCGGCTAGAGTCTGCGACAAGGGAGTCACGAATTGGGGCGCGTAGTTGGTTTCTTTTGATAAAGCTTCTAGGAGTGTCTTGGCTCGCTTGACTTCTTCACCCCCATTATTCTGTGATCCATGCTGATCTATCATGACCAGTTTGGAGGCCAGAGTTCTCCAGATAGCATCACTTTGCTTGTGTTCGCAATGACATTGTTCAAGGAGGGCGCACTTGTCACACACGGGCGAGAAGCACACCTGGCACACGGCAAACATTTGAATAGTGACACATTTCAAAAGGATGGACAAGTGGAAAGAGTGCAAGTGGCGCTTCGATTCCGATGCAGACGCGAGAACCGCCATCAGTGCTGCTGCCCTCAACAACGACTCGTTTCTTATCATGCACAATGGCTTGGTGAAGCATGCGCGCAAGATTGGAGCAGCTCGATTTGTCTCGGAATGCGTGGGGCCCAATCACTATCAAGTCAAGCTGAGACTTGTCACCCGCTACCATCGAGAGCCTATCGTGGCAACCAACCCCTTTGGCATCCCTTTGCAAGTGATTCCTGAGACGATTTATGCTGCTACTGTGTAAACCCCTCTTTGCACGAAGCTGAACGGAGCCTGACGGAGTCTGATTAAGTAAAACGGAGTTGAACGGTGTGCAACAAAGGAAGTGTATGAATTAGAGTCTAGAGTAGTCTCTGCAGCAATTGCAATACTCCCAACTGGTCAAGTAGGCCACGCGCAAGATGCCGGCGACAATCGTTATCATGAGAGGCAGCAGCATGGATGCGTCAGCCCAATACTCAAAGCCCCACACCAACACTGCAACGGAGAAGACGACACTAAAGGCGAACAAGAGACTGTCTTGGATGGTGTAGATGGCGTCTCCCACGCATCTGAACACGAGTGTAGAGGTAGCTGCTGAAATCGCAAAGGACAGGGCTAGCGAAATGACAGATCGCAAGTAGAAGCAGGTTTTGGTCTCACAGGGCACCAGGGAGTGAGCGTAAAAGGCCAGAAAGATAGTGAACGCCAAGATGGACCACCACACACGTGCCAAACAACTACCCAGCAACACTATGACGAGGGCAAAGACGCTAGCGACTGCCAAGGGCACCAGAAACAAGCGATAGCCCTCGGCAATCGATGGCAAGTCCGTCACGTAGCGATCCAAGTCGTAAAAGAGAAAGGCCAAGAGGCAGAACATGCAAAAGGTGAGTGCGGCCCACAACAAGAACCAGTACAAGCCGAGCCACCACCCGACATTGGTGAACCACGTGCAGCCACACACTCGCTCCTGCTTGCGTTGAGGCGGCACAAATAGGTACGACACCAGGCCTGTCACGAAGAACCAGGCAAACACGAATGGTTCGACCCACGTCATTCTTTTCAAAGCATAGAGTGCAAGAGATGCATACGTATTTAATAAAATCGAGGCCTTTTAGGCAATAATACGAGTCGAGTAGATGATATTGGCAAACTTGGCCTTGAGCTTCTTCTCCAACGACTCCAAGATGTGAGCATCTCCAAAGTACATGACTTCGGCACAGAGCTCAGACACCTTGAACTTGCTACCGTACAAGGAGCCTTTGGCCTTGGCGGCTTCGTCCTTGTGGTAGACACAAAAGGGAGCCAAGCGCGACAAACGCTCTCCACTGACCATGAACGCTTGAAACTTGGGGTCGTCATTGACGCCCACCACATAGTCTTGGCACGCCTCTGCATTGGGCTGCACGAACGAGCGTTTCTCCTCTTGTTGCTCCACGCTCATCAGCTCCATGATGAACTTTCCAGCTGCGGGAGCCAGAGTGGGTTTGGCACCTCGCATGTGCAAACACTCATTGACGCGGATCTCCAATCGCGGCGTCACCGTAGCCGAAGTACCAATGCGAGTCAATGAGCGAGTCTGTGCCAAGTTTTGAGCCAATTGCCCAAACTCAGTGAAAGTCATATCGTCCTTGACTTGCTCCAACTTGGTCTTGAACTTCTCGTGGTCGTCCGCCATTTGCTTCTCGAGCTTCTTCATCTCATCGTCCAACTCTTGCTCCAAGCCACCGTTGAGATCAAAGTCGTCGGCTTCAGGCTCTTCTGGCTTGAGCTTCTTCTTGGGCTCATCTGCAGCTTTTTCCTTCTTGGGCTTCTTCTTGGAATCGCCTTCAGCGGGCTTCTTCTCCTTGGGCTTGCGCTTCTTGGGCTTGACTTTAGGCGTGTCGTCCTCACTACCCGCATCCGATGCCTCGTCCTCCACGAATCGAGCTCCGTTTGCGACGGGATGCTTGGGCAACTCTGGCTCCTCCTCGGAAGACTCGCCCACGATGATGTTGTCATCAGGTTCTTCCTCGGGCGGACGCTCGGCATACTCAAACACTTTGGTCAACAGTGTCTTCATCTTCTCCATCTTCTTGCCCAGCAGATCTTGCGCCTTTTCCAAGGTAATTGCATCGGGATGCTGCAATTTGACATTGGCTACGACACAAAAGATGAGCACTTGAAGCCACAAGGCATGAGGCGAGTCGGCATGCAATCCCTCCACGGTGCAGTTCATGAAACCCAGCTTGTTCTTGCAAAACTTGGAGTACGCGTCCTTGAGCTCCTTGCCGTGTTTCACCAGATTGGCATCTGCCATGACAACCGCAGAAAGCAGATTGGCGATGTTCACCAGATACTTGTCCAAATCCGTGGTCTTGGGATTCACACGCGCCTTGCAGACATCAAAGTAGTCGGCAGGTTTGGAGCGATTCAATTGCTTGATTCCCGTCACAATGTTGGTTTGGCGTCCAGTGAGCCACCACACAGCTCGAGTAGTCATTTGCTCCTCATTGATTCCGTACACAGGGGCCAGCTTTTTGACTTCCGCCATGGCTTCTTCGTTGCTCTCAATCTTCTGGCGCAAGTCTTGGGCCGGTGCTCGCTTGCCCTTGGCACCGCTCTTGATTTGAACCACCAAGACATCGGCTTCCGCGGCCCCTGTGTCGAAACGCATCATGGGCAGCTTCTTGGGCATCACTCGAAACGATTGAGGATCCAGCAACACTGCGGTGTTGAACACTGGAGTGGGGGGAGTGCGCGAGGCTCCCTCGGGATCCATCTGAGTCACACGGACCACGTTGCTGCTCAGATTGGCCACGATAATGGGGAACGTGAGTGGGTCTGCGTTGATGGCATCGGGGAGATTCTTCGTCGAGTTGGGAAGCACTCGAATGGAGGTGACTGCCCTGGGCTGGGGATTGCTACCGACTTTGCCACCAAAGCCCGCCAAGGCTTTCACCAATTGAATCACGGGACTGTTTTGGTTTTCATCTAGCTCACATCGCGAGCTCAGGGCTTCGCGCGTCTGAAGCTCTTCACGGACACGCTCGCAAAGCGTAGGGTCGAGTTCGTTGGTTGATTTGGTTTTGGTTTCAGCCATTTGAAAAATGAAAGTGGCTTTTTGAATTTTGAGCCTTTTTTACTCCACAAACCCCCCAAGCCACCGTTGGGACTTCGTTGAACGCTGGACAAGCATGCTTTACTTTAGCAGTTCGGTGAGTTTGGCCACAGCCTTGGGCCACTCCTCCAATTCAAACGTAATAAACACATCATCGGACATGCTATCTATCATCTTGATCTCAGTGCCACTAATCCAAAGCTCCACGCGTTCCTTTAGCCACCAGTAATGGAATGCAGTCTGGCCATTATAAGAGAAGTCCTGTCTCATTGCATCCTTGAGTAGTCCGCTTGCCTCTATCCTTCGTGTGACCTCGCCCCGCGTCACAAAGGCTTTAGACATCTGATTGGTTTGAATTTTGGTTTACTCTTTCGAAAACAGCTTCAAGGTGTGTTGGCGACAATGTTCTAGGATTTTTTGAATGTTGGGCATGCCTTTCCAAGACTCGGGCAGCAACCCAGTGTAATACAAGTAGGCAATGGCCATGGAATGCGCCGAGGTGAACACATGATCAGTAAACTGCTTGCTGTCCACTTGATCCGCCAACTCTTTCTTCAGATCACACTTGCAGTCAGCAGTGTCAAAGGCCCGGATCATAGAAGTGGGTCCATTCAGGAGAGAGGCCGAGATAAATTGGAGAGGATCCGCCACTTTTAATGGTGTCACGAGCGCATGAGCCACAAATTCGGCTGACATGGGATTGGTGGTCTGCATAGCCTTGGCTATCTCGCTGGGCTTCATCATCATGCCCACCATCTGAACTGCGTTGATGTCGACACCCGGGCGCTCACACAAGCCCTTGAGCACGGGAATCAGACTATCCGTGGGTCGAGTGTTCTCTGCCATGATGCGCACACGGGCGCTGAGCCACAGGAAAGGGTGGAAAGGCGACTGAATCACCTCCAGCAGCCCCTGGTACAGCTCCGTGCTGGTGACTAACTTGTCGGTGATAGCCATCATCAGGCATTGCAAGGGCACTTGTTCAAAGTTCTGGCTCATTTGTAAGTAGAAGCAAAAGGAGTGTATATATTGTTCAAGGAAGTAATTGCAACAAAGAGTCCCAATCGTCTCCAGTAGCATCGAACAAGAGAGCTACTTTGGCTTTGGCATCCACCGTCTTGCGATACTCGGCGCACAAGGCTGGAATCCCCTTGTCTCGGAGACTAGTGATGCGCTGATTCAAGTCCCAATAGTCTAGCAACCACTTGTCGCTGTGGTCACAGTTTCGTCGGTCGTCGTTGCAATAGGGACACTTGGACTCCACGAGACACGCATCCACAATGTTCTTGAAGACAGCCACGGGGCATTCCTTCTTCTGGATAGCATCAAACGCGACGGCCAACGGAGGCATGCGCAGATCCAGGAGATAGTTCACCAGATCCCACTTGCTTTCGGCAATAGCTGTGCTCAGCGCCAAGTGCCCATTCGTCTCTGTGTAACAAAAGTTAGCTTTCAGCCAGTCGTAGGAGGCGCGGAGCTCGTCTACGGTTTTCGTGTTCAGGGCTGCTCTCCACTCGTCTACATCCACTTCCTCATCGGTTTCATGAATAGCTCCATATTCTTTATTGTCTGCGGATTGCATTCCACTTTGAATTATGACTCAGCAATGAGGCGGCACAGGACTCGACTCGTTGGTTAAGAGCCACCGCTGCAAATCCACCGACGAGGTCTGGTCCAAGAGTGTTTCCACCTCGCCGCTGTGCAGGATTTTGACATACTTGCTCACATACTGCGTCCACGGCCTATTGCATCGTTGGCCTTCGGCAGCCACTGTAGAGACGGAGTATTGGATGATTCGGGGCGTCAAGTACACGTTATTATCGTAGGAGCAGTAGATCAATTGATTCTTGACATACACGAACGAGGGGTGTCCTGTGCAATAGCTGCTAGGAGGAGTGGGGCCAAACACGATCCATAGCAACACCAGAGTCAGTATCAGCAGGCTCCAGTTGGTAAAACGCTTGTTCCGTGGAGTGTAGAGAGGCCCCCAAAGTGTCCAGTAACACGCTTCTGTGAATTCAAGAGGAATCTGCAGATCTGTTTGCTGAAACACAAAAACCCGGAACAAGACTTTGAGTCGCTCCTTGAGAGTGTGCATTGGTTTTTTTTCTCAGAGTTTGAGTTGTGATTTCATTTTTCAAAATGGATGCGAAAGAGATGGCTCGAGTCATCCACGAACTGTCTATCCTGGCAGATCGATTTGGAGTCGACGCCGTCAAGCGAGGATGCGCCTTATTCTTGTCACCCGATTACGATTCGCGACAGCCCCTGCATGTGGTGGCCCTCTACACTCAAGTGCCTCCTGGTGACTTACTCGCAGCCGTGGTCCTGGAGCCCATGCCAGAACCGTGGGGAGACATCCGGTTGACCACTCCAGAGCCCTTTTCGCACGCTGAATTCCCCCACTCTCCCCTGAAGCCACCAGCCAAGCCCTCCGATGAGCAAGACTGCGACTTGTAGAGTCAGAATTCAAAATGAAAGCCTGGTTCCTACTGGCTGCGTTGTTGGCCTACATGGCTGAAGTCGTTGATGTGTTTTACTTGTTTCACGTGTCATTGAAAGATCAAGTCTTGTGGAGTCAGTTTGCAGTAGGCTATTTGCTGTATTTCACCACTTCAATGATTTCTATCCGATTCCTCTTGCCTCATCACAGGAACTTGCGTGAATGGATGGTCGTGGGATGCTTCATGCACGCTGTACTCGTTCCCATGTTTTACGTCAAGTTGGACTACTTGTTTGTACCTGGCTTGGCCATTCTGGGCCTCTTTCGAATGGACTCCATCGCCACTCTTGCACTCTTTTCAATTGCTGACCCTGCTGAATTAGCACGCCGCTCTTTCCAACTCAAAATAGTCTACTACATCGCACTAGTAGGCGCATCAATGTCCATCTTCCTCATCTGGGTCTATCCCGTACTGGCACCCATCTTGGGCAGTCTCATGCACATGATCCTCCCTCTGATCGGCATCGTCATACGATGGCGGACGAAAGATCAGCAACCACCCATCATCCCGCAGCAAGCCGAAGAAACATCCATGGCCAAGTGTGTCTACCACTTAGAAATGCAACTCACCTGCGACTTTGTGGCGCTGAGTACCTACATGATGGTCTACTTTGTGCACGGAGACGTAGTGTTCTTACCGCTTACCAACGTGGCGTTTGCCCTGGTGTGTGTAGGCCTCGTGTTTGTAGGCTACCGCTACATCCGCAAACACAATGTCAATGCGTGGTACATCGTCTATGTCACGTTCCTGTTTCTGGCCTGCATTGTGGCCAGCTTTGCTTTCATCTTTGAGGCAGACACCGCTCACCCCATCATCCACCTAGTGGTCACCATTGTGTTTGCCACGATACACATCGCGCCCTGGAACGTCTTGTTCCAATTGGAAAAGGGCTCACACATTGTGGCTATGATCGAACACAGGATCATTGGACAAGCCATGGGGTTTTTGATTGGGTTGGGACTGTATCAAGTCTACAGGGTCGCCCCTTATTTAGTGCTGGCTGCCTTGGGCATCTATGCCACTGTTAGTTATGAGAATGAGTACTTGAACCCTGTCAAAGAGTAAATTTATTCCGCTCTACTCTGCATTGCACTCCTGATAAACAAATCATAGTGAGACCCCAGATCCATCCGCACGTGTTGCTCCAGTACGTCGAACACTGTGTTCATGTACTTGTCCACAAACGCGTTGATTAGCTGGCTGCGATGCTCCGGCCATCCTTTGCAATGACTTCGGCTGGATTGAACAGGATACTGGAAAGCAACAGCTTGGCGCTTGAACTGCGAGTCGAGCCACACAGGACACTTGCCCCTAGGTACCACAAACAAGCGATCACAGTGGCTGCATGCATTGTTGCGGCTTGATCCAATCGGAGCCATGAAAAGCAGAAAGAGGACAATACCCGCGGCTGCTACCAGGGCTTCCAAGTCCCAGTTGTCTCGCATATGGTTTGAATTTTGGCTCACACTTCAAAAATGATGACTCTCTTTATGAGCATGTATCTCCTGGAGCGCTTCCGCTACTACTTGCTAGGCGCCTTTCTTCTAATTGTCTTGATTTGGTGGCGGCATCCATCCGCAAGTGTAGGCAGCGAGTATTGTCGCGACAGTCTCCATATGGCATATCAGTACTCTTTGCAAGCCGGAGACTTTGACTCAGCACAGGCCGCCCTCATTCTCTGCCTCGAGGACTTGAAAACATGCTGCAAACACTTTTCAGCGCTGATGAAGCAGTGGAAAGCAGCTGACAAGCATTTCCTGGGGTGTGATCCTTATCATTGCAAGACTCAGTATTTTGAAGGCGAATCGTGCCCCAGCTTTATGCACCCAAACAAGTTTGAGCGCCGATAAACCAAATTTCAAATGCTGACCAATCGCAACATCACTGTCTCCGTCCTACTTTGTACTACGGCGTGTTTGCAAGTAAAGAGGTGGAAACATGCCAAACTGATGCAAACTCTCCTCAAGTATGACACGATTGGCTACCAGATCCCAAGAGGCCTGTTTGTGGCACCCAAATATTCTGATGCAACTGTGGACCCAGAGCGAGTGTTTATTGATCTCAAGTGCCAAAGCTACAAGCAAGATGAACTATTGTCGGAGTTCAACCCAAGTCCGTGGTGGTTCCAAGTCCAATACTCTTGCACTCGGACCGAAACTCCTCCATGAGATCATTGTAAAGGGGAATAAAGCAGCGAGACATGCACTCAAACGCCACTTCATCGTCCAGCATAGAGTGCACTTCTAGCACCTCCTTGGCTTCAGTCACATGCTCAATCGTGGTCTTGTACTCTTGCCACAAGCGTTCAGTGAGAGCACACGCCAGCAATTCTCTCCAGTTGGCAATCTTGTCCTTGAGAGTGTAGCCCTGAGTGGGTCTAGAGGCATTGAGCCACAACCGCCGCTGCTCGTCTTCGAGAATGTCCACTTTCTCTTCGTATTCGTCGCAGTGAGCCTGTAAGTCTTCTACTTTCACTTCCAGAGCCGCTACAGTGTCCTCGAGGCGCTGAACCTCCCATTGTAGGTCTTCAATGTCATCTTGTTGTTCTTGCATTTTGAGTTTTGAGCATGCCAGTTTACTGCATCTGTTGTCTGGGATGACACAGTCTTCGGTACACCAAGTTCATAAAAGAACCAAATCCGAACACACATGTGCCTACATTAAAGGAGCACGCCGACCAGCAGTGTTTGATGCCCAAGACACACTTGGTGTTGCAAAAGGCGTCGCAGCAAGAAGCGCACGTTCGACACGGGCACGTGAGACACTTGTCACACATGTCGTCGCATTGCTGAATCCTCTGTTTCTCATCCGCAGAGCGCTCTTCTGGAAATCGCAGTACACCGATGCAACACACAGGCCACCAATTCAAGACTTCGTCGAACGGAGTGCAGACATCAGCAGGTCTCAGCTCTTCGCATCGTGGGCATTCTTGACCTTCACGGCAGGAAGATAAATACACCAAGTAGCATGCTTGAGTGAAGCAAGAGAGGATGCATGCTCCACAGAGACACGGCAGAAACCCTGTGCGACACATGCACTCTGAGCAACAGTAAACATTCCGCTCGCCTTGATACTTTTTCCACCATCGTTCATTGGGGTACGGTGGCGGAGGATCCATCTTCTGTTCCAATGGGGCGTCTGGCACAAGTGCTTCGCTTTCATCCATTTTGAAATTTGAACCACAATTCAAATGAGTGACAAAGCAGGAATGGAGGACAGAATCCGCCAGCAGTATCAGATACAGATCAAGCTAGCCAGCGAGGAGAATCAACTACGAGCCCAATGGGACTCTGTTATGACGCAGACTCGTCAGTTGAGTTTGTGCATCGAGGAGATGGCAAAGAGATACCACGGACTGCGCCAAGCTGACTGCAAAATGGCTGATGTTTATACCGAGTTCCGCAAGCACTACCCGTTTTTTGACTTGCAGCCCAAGGATCCTGCCAAGGAAACGCTCTCGTGGATCGTCAGTGAGGCCAAGAAACTGCGTGATCCATCGGCTGCCGCTGAGCAAGTGGTGCAAATGACGCTGATTTTGAGCAAATTGATTCAAGAGCCCCCTGGATTTGATGATGCCTGA
>ERZ650311.265-NODE-265-length-35641-cov-8.893807_pt1 | contig 35641 bp, 39 predicted proteins | sample MGYA00376247_ERZ650311 | MGnify/ENA primary metagenome ERZ650311 (study PRJEB26733, sample SAMN07839324) | wastewater metagenome | biome: small river; feature: stream; material: water | place: USA: North Carolina | collected 2016-07-28 ...
GATCTACACAGGCGAAGACACTCTTTCCCTACACGACGCTCTTCCGATCTAACAAAAAAAAGATGAAAATAATTAAAATAGAAACACCCAAAGGTCTAGCCATTAAAAGTAGCGTAGCTCCACAAGTAAAACCGAATTGCAAAACATGGATGAGGTGGTTATCGGTACAACATTTTGCAAGATTGAAAAAAATGGGTAATTTTTAACTTTTTAGGATTAAAATTATTAGCTTTGTGGTATCTAAATATAATTTAAGAAAATGGCGTACGAATTAAAAGCAACTGTAAAAGAAATAGGCGAAACTCAACAGGTTAGTGAAAAGTTTAAGAAGCGAGATTTAGTTTTAACCGACCTGTCTAAACCCGAATACCCCCAACACATAAAATTTGACCTTAATCAAGACAAAGTTACCCTAGCCGATAATTTAAAAATCGGTGACAAGGTTAGTATTTCGTTTAATTTGGGAGGTCGTGAATATACCAAAGATAACAAGACAAGCTATTTCAACAGTTTGCAAATTTGGAAACTAACCAAGCTATCCGACACAGCCCCACAACAAGCACAAATAGCAGAACCACAACACATAGACAATAAAGATGCCGACGACCCACCTTTTTAAACAAAAAAAGCCCCAATTAAGAGGCTAATTTGTAAATGTGCTGCGATATTAAACGAATGTTTGTATAATCTTTGCCACAGCTTCGCCTTGCGTTCTTAGCTTATATTTAGCTTGAACTTCCTTCACTTTTTTGTACTGCGATTTGGTTAAAACTGTATTTACAGTTACTTCAGAATCATTTTTACGAATTGCGCTCATTTTAAAATTTAGTTTAAGTAAATACTCATTATTAATAATCTTTTAGCCAGTCTAAAATCCGCTGACCTATTTAATCTAAGTTTGTTCAATTTAGCCACAATTTCAAGCTGTGGTAAATAGTCGATTAATCGAGCCTTAGACAGTTCTATTTCTACCGAATAAATTGCTTGGTTTAACATAGTTCTTTCATTTTAATCATTCCTAAAATAAAATGGTTCATTTGCTCATATCCCAAAACAGGGGAGTGACACGTTCCGTTTAATGATAAAAAATACTTTTTGTTTGTTTTTCTTTTGTCTTGGGTGTAATGTTCTAGCACAGTCAATCCGTTTAATTTTAGATACTCAACAGCATTTTTAAGTGCTGCAATTTCAGTTGTTACCATGTTTTTATTATTAAGGTTAATATTGATATTATACATCTAATTTGCCATTTTTCAAACTGTTTGCAAAATCGGTAATTATCCCTTCTTTTTGCAACAGGATTAAAGAAACAGATTTATCAACCTGTGCGGTTTGCTCAAAAAGTTTGTATGTTTCTTTGGCAGCCATTTTTAGGGCGGTTTCAATTATTTCAACCTGCTCATGTGTTAGTTTAATTGTTCTCATGTGTATTTTATTAGTTTGTTTAAAGGGCTTACGCCCTCACTCACAATTTTACCGACTTGAAACGGGTAATAAAGTTACTCCAATTTTAGATAGTGCTTATAAGTTGTTCCGGTCTTTTTTGAAGTGTGCAATACATAGTACTTACCACTCTTAGAAACGTAAACAGGATACAATTTACCCTTAGAATCAATAAAACTATCTCCTGTTAATTTTGCTGCGGTATCTGACGGTTGTTTTATTTCACAAAATACACCATTTTCGTTCCGTTTAACAGTTGTTTGAGCCATAGCCCCAATAGAAGCAAGGGCTAAGATAATAACAAGCCAAATTATTAAGGTTTTTCGCTCGTTTTTTTGGTGCTGGTGTTTAAATTTACGGTTTGTTTTCATTTGTTAGGTTGTTTTTAGTTAATATTGTGTTAGCCCAATCTTTTATTTTGTTCGGCTGCGTGTCGTTTCTAAAGCAAGTTCCAAAAAGTGGATGTGGTGAACCTTTTTTGTACAAACTACCAAATTTGCCATAGTTGTCGCCCGTATCCTTGTTAGTTACTTTTACAAAATAGTCAGTCCCTGCTATTTTTACTGTTTTATATTTTCTCATAGTGCTACTATATTAGTCCTTCGTCTGCAAAAGAAAAGTAAGAATCAGCAGTCAGAATTATATGGTCTAGTACAGTCGTGTCCATCAGCGTTAAAACCTTCTTTATTTTGTCTGTAATATCCTTATCGGCATTGCTTGGCTTTAGATTTCCGCTTGGATGGTTATGGCAAAGAACCACAGCAGAAGCCAAAGAATCAACTACATATTTAGCTACTATTTTAACATCAACAACAGTTCCGGTTATCCCACCTTGCGAAATTTTAGCGTAACCAATAGTATTATTATTTCGGTTAAGTAGTAACAAAAAGAAACTTTCAAATATTTCTAAATCATCAGAATAAAACTTTCTAATAAAGTCGGCAGAATCTTTTGAGTTGGTTATCTTGATTTGCTCAAATTCTGTGATGTTCTTTTTTAAAGAATAAAGTGCTGTTTCCATCGTGTGTTAAAGTTTAAAAAAGTATGTTCACCCCTGCTCACATCCCTGTAAGCTATCAGGGCGAACACACGAAAGTTATTATTTATTTATAATTATTATACAGGTCGCTATTTTTGTTCCTGATTCTAAAAACGCTCCCTGCGGTATTTCTTCCACGTCTGCACCAACATTTTTAAGCCATTGCCTAAAAGCAGATTCTTTTTTATTTGTTGAGTGCTGCCAATGTTTTGACGCTATTGAAACAAGCCTACCGCCATTTTTTAAATGTCTATACATTAGCTGGATATGCTCAACGTCTTGATTTTTATTAAATGGTGGGTTTGCTATTATTCTATCATAATAACTATACCGCTCCAATTTTAAAAAATCATCTGCAATCAAAGTGCATCCTTCTAATTTCTCTAATATTTTAGAGTTAATATCCATCAATTCGCAGCAATCAACATTAACACAGCATTTTTCCATTATCGCTTTTATTATTGCTCCCTGTCCTGCACTTGGTTCTAAAATTCGTTGATAGTTGTCAACCTCTGCAATGCTTACAAGGTATTTAGCCAATGGCTCGGGAGTGGCAAAAAATTGAAATTCTTTTTTTATATTCACGCTTTCACCTCCCATTAATCGGTCAATATAGGGCTCTGCGTCATTAGGAAATACAAATTTATTTCTATTGTAAGTCGCTCCGGCATTCAACAACGCCTTTCTTACTTCTGAATAGTGGGGCAATTGCTCAAATGGCAAACTAATAGTATTGCCAGATATTATACATTTGCTTAAATCCGTTTGCATTGCGCTCATATTTTCTCTAGCTCCAATTATTTTAACTTCTATTTTCGCAGGCTTTTGTTTTTTTACTGGCTTGTTGCGCTCCATTATTTGGTTGAATTTTTCTGTGTGTGTCATGCTGCTAGTTTTGTTAGTAAAAATTTAAAATACTGTATGTCGTCTTTGCTTATTAGTGGCGAAGGCTGCGTTACTTTAGCACACTTACCCCAAAATGTTTTTAAATGCCATGTAAACAACTCGTTTTGATGTGGTCGGTGAAAACTTGCCGGCTCTAAATCAATACTCCCGTATACCTCCAAACTATCGTCAAATTCTATAAAATAATACAGGTCACTCCAATACTGACGCTTAAAAATGCTTTTGGCTGCTGTGTTAGCATCTTGCCACGTTTGCACCTCCGCAAATAGTCCACCGTTGCTGTTTGTTAGTCTTATTTTCATATTGCCTCCTCCTCTAAAATGTTAGCATCTGAAGCAAGCCAATTTTTATAAGATTCTTCGCTAACTTCACCTAAATAAACACCATTTCGGCAACAAATACGCACAACTCCCGTTCTGGTTCCTGAACTAATCGAAGGGCGTTCTTCAAAAACCTGATTTAGCCTTTCTTGGTTAAGTGATTTCATTGCCTTAAATATCTCAATTAGCTTAACTCCGTCTGGTCGGTCAAAAGTTATTTTTACCTCGCAATATTTACCAGCCTCGCCTTTATTCCAAACGCCATTAACCCATCCTTGATTAATTGTTTCACGCTCCCATTTTACACTGAAATCTTTTTTAACCTTGTTTGTAAATTCATCTCTTACAACCTCATTTATTCCCATTAGTTGATTGTATTGGCTGCGCTGAAATTCATTTAAATTTTCAATGCCTATCATCTCAATACATTTACTAACTACGTCCTTATTAGTGTAAATATTTAATCCTGTACTTTGAACGTGCCCTTGTTCATCTAAATAAATCCACTTAATCGGGCTAAAAGTAGAAGCTTTTGCAGCACATAAATTACCAGTGCGCGGGTCAATAGTTTGGCGCATAATTCTGTCACCTTTTTTCTTCACAGATTCAACCCAAATAAACATGGTTGTTCTTAGCTTATATCCCCAAGGATAGTTTTCTATTTTATACGCAGTTTCAAAACTGGTATGACCTTTTAAAATTGTTTTTTTTGTTTCGTGTGTTGTGTTCATTTTTTAAAGTTTAAATTGTTAGTATTAATTCAACGGCACAAATATAAATCAATATAATTCATATATGCAAATTATTTTGCATATTATTTTATAACTCGCTGAAATTCAACACAAAAAAATTCATTCAGCACATACAAAAAACACCAAAATAAACAAAATAACACACCATAAACGAAAGTAAAAACCATCGCATAAAACAACACAAAAACCAATAAAAAAATGATAATTATTTACCGACCTTCAACCGCTCAACAACTTCAGCAGGACTAAATTCTTCATCCAACCAATGAATACTTTTTGATGGCGTTTGATACAGTTGATTTAAAACATAATTCAAAGGCTTGTTTAAAGCGAAAGCAATAGCTTTGATTTGACCTAATCTGATTAAATCAGGCTCTAATAATACCTTATAACCTGCATTCTTTGTACAACACAATAAAAAGTGCAAATTATTGGCATTGTAACCCATCTTATTAAGGTCACTTATTAATTGGTTATTCGTATGTTTAAATCTTGCACCTCGTTTAAAATTACTCATAGTACTTTGTTTTACATATTACCACCAAAATTATGACAATTCTGTGACAATTCAAAATAGGGGTTGTTACTTTTCTTTATTAAAACAACATAAAAATGACTAATTCACAAAAAGTATCGACCAATTTGTTATTCACTAGGTAAAACGGGTATAAAATAGCTGAAAAATATCGACGAAGTTATTTAGATTTGTTCTAAATAGTTACTAACACGCTAAAAAACATTAGTTAAATTCACTATCTTTGTTGAATGGATAAATCGAAACAAATTGAAGCTTTGCGAATTGTTGATTCAGCTGGCTATGTGTTCAAAGAAGATAAAATTTACAGTAAAAATGGAAAGGAGTTGTTTGTTTACGGACTTCCTAGTAATTACATTCAATGCAGGATTAGGCACAAAGGAAATTCCCTGATAGTTTACAAACACATTTTAATTTACCTATATCATTTCGGTTGTTATCCTGATGGTTTGGTTATTGCTCACAAAGATTGCAACTGCAAAAATAATCATCCGTCAAATTTGGTTGCTGTGACACAGTCTGAAAACTTAAAGATGTCAACGAGTAATCGAAAAGGTTTAGTTCTGAAAAGACTAACACAGGAGCAGAAGACAAACATAGTCCTATTAAGCAGCAAAGGTTTAAGTCAGTCCGAAATAAGTAGGAAGCTGTCAATCAATCGAACAGTTATAAGGTACACAATCAAAGTTTCGGGTTCTTAGTCCTGGTTTTCCTTTCCACGTTAAAAACTGTTAAATCGAATTTGGGCTTGTTTTAGCTATTTAAATTAGTTGATCCTAATTAGTTGCTGTCTTGTTGTGTTATCGTGCGTTAAATCGCTTGTAATTGGGTTGCGTTTGATTTTTGTGGTTTGTTTTGGAAGGGGAGGCGGTTCAGAGATTTCGTTTCGGGTTGGGATGATAGGGGTTGATTTGGTAGGGGTAACCCCTTTGCTATATTCAGACAGGTTGTTTTGGGATTTTTGGGGTTTGTGGTTGATTTGCTTATCTTTGTTTTATGGAAGGATATAAAAAGACGCATAAGTATAAGCATCACGAGCGACCGGCTAAGATAGATATGTTGACTGGTGAGGTTAAGGAGTTTCCTGTAAGGGTTAATAATTTTCCTGTTGGTAAGAAGGTATTGCTATATAGGGATTTTTCTATTTTGAACAATGCTGCTGTTGTGAAGTTGCAGGCTTTGTTTGATAATGAGGCTATGGGAGTTATATTTTACATGGTATCAATGGCAGATTTTAACACGAATAGTTTGCGACCTTTGTGTGATGGGTTGACGATACGGGATAAGGCGATGATATTGAATATAAGTAAGAACAAGGTGGATAAGATATGTTCGCGGTTATTTTTTTGGGGTGTCTTTTTGACGATGCGTGTATGTGAGGATTCGGATAGGGATTATTGGGTTTTGAATCCGAGTATATCATGGAAGGGGAAAATGGTAGATGATAGTTTGTTTCATTTTTTCAAAAACACTCGTTTGAGTCGGGAGTTAGAAAGTGTTAAATAAAAAGTATGAAATATATAAATAAGGAACGTCTGCAGGGGTTGAAAATGCTGGAAAGTTTGTCCCAAAATGGGACAGATTTGTCCCAAAATGGGACAAGAAATGTTAAAATTGGGTGTTAAATGTTAAAATTAGGGATAGAATATGCCTTAAAAAAGTGGTTATTTTTCGTATATTTTTTTCCATTTTCTTATCCGTTACATTCCTCGTCTTTCAATTACTTCCATTGTCCGTAAGTTAAAGCAAGAATCCACCATTGCAATATGGCAAAATCACAGTTTTGTTTTGTCAAAGAACTTTTGGAAAGAGCGCACTTTTTGGTCAGATGGGTACTTCGTTTGCTCAATAGGTGAAGCATCTCCTGATACGATTCGTGAGTATATTCTTTCGCAAGGTTGATTATCTTTGTGCCTTACATCCCAAAAGCTAAAGACTTTTGGGTTTTACGGCATGTTTTATAAATCTGCGACACCCTCTAGTGAATAAATGGTCTGACCGATAAAATTTAGGTTATCCTTGTTGGTTAATGTTAAAGTGTTGTATTTGCTTTTAGCTGCGTTAAACGACTGAATTAATTGTGGGTTTGCTTGGTAATAAGTTCTCATATTAGTAGGAACTCCATTAACCACGTTTCCGTTTGCTGCGAAAATTAACTGTATTTTTTGAACTTTACCTGCTCTGTTTGCAGCATCGGCTATTAGCTGAAACTGTGCAATGATTGAAGGGCTAAAAGCTTGGTATGTTTCAAACTTAGCTGTACTAACATAATCAACAAGCATTAGCGTATCAAAGGTAGCCACCATGTAATCGGCAATATCTTCGGGGCTTGTTATATCTGCAACATCTTCACACCTTGCGTAGTAGGCATTATAAATAACACCATTGTCATCGCACCATTCTTTTATTTCATCGCAAATTGCCATATATTCGGTGAAATTATTAACGTATGGGTTTGATTTGTAGAACTCTATTTCCTCAGCCATGTGCGTAAATTTCTGCGAATCTTCTGTGCAGCCTAAGTTAAATGAAGCCTTGCTTGAAGGGTCTTCGGTATCAACAGCAGACGCTTGTGTTACGTTTGCTGCCCTTTCTACAATTCCATAAGTATTTAAGGTAGTGTTGTAGGCTCGCATTGCTGTACGATTACCGCCCGAACTTAACAAAGAACCCATATAAAATATAGGTTGTGTTATGTTTTTTTCTACCAAGAAATCCCTTAATGTATTTTCGTTAGTTGAGTTACCTAGTATATCATCAAAATCATCAATATAAAGCCCGAATGGAATAGGAATTACATTTGTTGTGTTGAACTCTATATTATTACCATAGGCTGTTCCACTTGAATTTGTTGCGTAGGCTCTTACATAGTACTTGGTGTTTATGGTTAAACCTGTAAGCGATGAAGTAAAAGAACCTGTGCCACTTCCTGTTGCTACAATGCTATTTGCTATTGTCGGATTGGCTGTTAGTCCGTAGCATATACCCCTTGAAGTAACCGATGAACCACCTTGACTTGTAACATTTCCACCGCTAACTGCTGATGTGTTTGTGATTATCGAAATATCTGTTGTTGTAACTATTGGTAGGTTGGCTGAAACTGTTGTGAAGCTTTTTTGCGCACCATAAGAAGTACCTATGCTATTAATTGCGTAGGCTCTGAAATAATAAGTTGTACTATTAGACAACCCTGTTATATTAACACTAAAAGCACCACCACCTGTACCCGATGTTACCTTTGTTGAGTTTGTTGTTGGGTTTGAACTTGTGCTGTAACAAATTCCTCTTTCGGTAACAGATGTTGTACCTTCTGCTGTAACATTTCCACCTGCTGTAACAGTTGTGCCTGTAACTGCCGAAGCTGCTACCGATGTAACAGTCGGTTTAGCATTTGGGTATTTTTTTCTAACTGGTGATATGCTTTGATTTCTTGCCATTTTTTCAAGTGTTTATGTATTACAAAAATACTATTTTATTTTAAATGGTTTCGACAAAAGTATAATTTGCATGTAAAAATATTTTATTATATTTGCATCGTTGTTTTGAAATTAACAACAATAATAAGCCGAGAATGAAAACGAATTTAAAGAAATCCCGATTTAGCGCAAATGCCTCTCGGCTGGCTATGTGCTATTTCGGGACACTTTTTTTATAATGGGGCTGTCAAAAGAAGAACAAAGAGAACAGCAAAGAATTAAAAACGCAGGTAAAAGCGTTTCGCTAGGTATTCCACCTAAGAAAAAATACGATAGTTCAGAAGGTAAGAAAAAAGGTAAACGTAAGTCGTTTATAAGAAATGCAAAAAGACTTTATGGATAGTATTTTTTCACTATTTGTAAGTCAAAGCAAATTAACCACCGACCAAACTTCATGTGCAATGTTGGAACAGACCAATGCTTCATTATTTGGAGCGAAGAAATCTTTTGTGGGGGACTTTTTCTTTTTCTTTCCTTTAAGTTTCTCACACTTGTTTTTTTCCTTTCTTTTTCTTTTAAGCAGGTTTGGTAACTAACAACTAACTTGGTTAAAAAAAATATCTCAAGTTAATTGTTTTTAAATAAAAAATATTTACATTTGCAATGTGTTTCATTGTATATAAGTTGGTTTAGTAAAAAGGGCGGTGTTTTTTAATGCAGCCCTTTTTCTTTTAAAACAAAAAAATGATAAATCTTTTTTTTAATTATTACCAATCAGATAGTAGGCAGCACGAAATAGATGAATGTTTGCGAATGAATAAACTTGTCTTTGATAATGTTATACTTGTTCACGATAGACCTACATTTAACGACCTATTTAAGCTATCAGAAAATTACCCAAACGACATAAATTGCTATTGCAATTCGGATTGTTATTTTGAAAGCACAAAACTGTTGTTAAAAATAAAAGAAAACGAGTGCTACGCATTAACAAGAAATGACCTAGCTAAAAACAACAGAATTAATTTTCAATCACAAGATGCTTGGTGTTTTAATGGTGTTGTAAAAAACGTAAACGCTGATTTTCCACAAGGCAAATGGGGATGCGATAATAGATTGGCTTATGAACTTAAAGAAGCTGGTTATTCATTAATAAATCCGTGCAAACAAATTAACCTTATTCACCTACACGCAATAGATAATAGGGATAATAAAAGAACAAACTTAAATACAGTACCACCTCCATATCATTTTGTACACCCCTCCGAAATATGAAAATTTTATTTATAGGTATTTTTGACAGTAAAGAACCTAACACAGCGTTTAGAAACTCATTAAGAGGCATTAGTTCTAACTACGAGGAAATATCACATAGTAATTTGTTTTCTACCAATAAATTTCAAATAGATGTTCAGAATATTATAAAAAGGCAAGTTCCTGATGTTATTTTTATGCAACTACAAGGTGCTAATGTAATAAGCGACCAAACATTATCTGCGATGAAAAAATGTGGTGCATTTTTGGTTCAATGGACAGGTGATGCAAGACAGCCAACACCATCGCACTATATTGACTTTGGTAAAAAAATAAACCTAAGTTTATTCGGTAATACAGAAGATATTGAATTTCTAACATCAAATGGTGTAAATGCTGATTTCTTACAAATAAGCGCAGACGAAACAATATACACACCAAAAAGCAATTATCCCGAAATAGTTTTTATGGGTAATCATTATAGCGGCAGGTTTCCTTTATCTAACTTTAGATTAGAAATGTGTAGATTTTTGAAGCATATTTACGGAGATAGATTTATGGTTTATGGAACAGGTTGGGAAAGTCGTTTGAACCCCAAAAATGTAATGTACAAACAACACGAGGAAGCAGATGTGTACAGAAGATGTAAGATAGCTATAAATTGCTCACATTATGATTTAAGAAGATACACTAGCGATAGGTTTTTCAGAATATTATTATCAGGTGCTTTTTGCCTAAGTAAAGAATTTCCTAAAATGGACGAGTATATGCCAAATGTTAATTTTGCCACCTTTGGTGATTTAGAATCATTGAGAACGCAAATTGATTACTACTTAAACAACGATAGTATTAGACAAGAAATAGCCAATAACGGACATCAAATGGCATTAAGTAAGTGGAAGTGGTCTGACAGAGCAAACGAACTTTTAAAACTAATAGATAAGTGGAAAAACACTGGACAGAACAACTAGATAGTTTAGATTTAAGCGATAAAAAATATTCTCAATTCGGTGAACCATTAATTGTTGAGTTTATACTAGACCATACAAGCTACACAGATGAACTATTTTTAGTCGATATAGGAGCAGGTGGAGCAGGGAGAGAACTATCAAACTCACGTTACTTCTTAGAAAAAGGTTGGAATGGACTATTATTTGATATGGATGGTAGCGATGGAACAATAAAAGAATTTATAACACCTTCAAATATTGTTCACATATTAAAATCGAATAATTGCCCAATTGAATTTGATTTCTTAAACTTAGACATTGATAGTTTTGACTATGATGTACTAGAAGAAGTATTAAAAAACTATTTACCAAGAGTAGTTTGCGTAGAGTTTAACGGATGCCTAGAGCCAACATCACGATTAAAACTAAAATACGAAGAAGGTTATACTTGGGATGGAACAGATAAGTATGGATTTAGCTTACAGGCTGGTATAAATTTATTTGAAAAATACGAGTACAAGGTATTGTTAAATCAAAACGAAACAAATATTTTTGCGGTAAATAAAGACTTTTTACCGAAAGGATTTCACAAAGTAATTAATGGTGAAAAACAGCAGTATCACAGACATAACAATAAAGCAGAATGGATAAATTTATAGGTGAACCAAACTTAATGCCATTGCAAACAGAACCATTTAATGGGGATAAATTTATATGCAATGAACTTATAAAATTAAGGGATAAGTTTAATATTAGATACGCAATAGAACTTGGTAGTTGTGTTGGAGGTAGCGCAAAGTGGTTTGGTGAAAACTTTAAGGACGTTTGGACTGTTGAAATAAACCCTGTGTTTAGGGATATTTGTTTGAAAAGAATTGAAGAAAATAAAAATGTGTGTTCGCTACTTGGTAGCACAGTTGAATTATTAGAAGGACTTTTAGATATATGTATTGAGAATGGTGAAACACCTTTAATATTCATTGATTCGCATTGGGAGTCTTATTTTCCTTTATTTGACGAACTAAAAATCATTGGCAATAGTTCACTAAAACCAATTATATTAATACACGATTGTAAAGTACCAAACGAACCAAATTTAGGATTTGACAAATGGAATGGTATAGAAATATCCTACGAAACAATTAAGCCTTATCTCGATGAAATTTATGGAGAAAAAGGCTATACTCACTACTATAATTCTGACAAAGAAAGTACTGAAATAAAAAGAGGTGTTATATATATTTTACCAAATGAATAACACACTACATATAATCCACCCAAAGTCAAGGACTGACAGGTACGAACTTTTAATTGAGCAGCTAAAAATTCAAGGCATAACCGATTATGTTCTTTGGGACAACCCAATAGGTCAATCTATGAAAGAACGTAGAATGTGCGTTAATGCAGGTCATAGAAAAATAGTTCAGTACGCAAAAGACAACAACCTGCCTAAGATTATTATAGCTGAAAACGACCTTACTTTTACCGATAAGGGTGCTTGGCAATATTACTTAGATAACGAGCCTAATGATTACGACCTTTATTTAGGAATGATTTATATAGGTACAATCGAAAATAACAGGCTTATTAGCGATGCTTGTGGTTTTACCCTATATACCATCCACGAAAGATTTTACGATAGGTTTTTAAGCGTTAATCCACAACATCATATAGATAGGGATATTACTTCTTTTTTTGATAAGTACAAGTTTATGCTACCGCCAAAGTTTGTTTGTTACCAAAACGCAACACAAAGCGATAATACGATGGGGAGACCAGACTTGACAAGATTTTTAAAAGGTCGTGAACTTTTTACTTTATCAGAACCGACCTGCCATCAACAATCTTGTACTTAGGAAAGTTTATTTTTACCTTTTTCTTTTCAACTTTTGGTGCTACATATTGATTTCTCATTACAACACAATACATAAAAGCAACAGCTAAGTCATAGTCGTTCCATTCTTCGGCAGGCTTAAATTCTTGCAATGTTTTTAGTGTCCTAGTTAAATAAAACCTCGACATTCTTCTCACCACAACATCGTTTTCTTTGAAGTCTTGAAACCCACAACAAGTTTCAATAACACCTTTAGCTGCTGTAAATAAAGTGTTTCTCCAAGAAGGTGAACTATTCGGTGTTCCGTACCCATTATCTTTTTTATTTTCAGAATGTTCAGATATTGAAAAAGAAGGTCTGCGTTGCATATAGTTTTCATAACCCCTCATTTCCATGTGAGTAATTAAAGCCTCCTTGTTTCTTTCTATGTGTGCTTTCCACCCAAAATAAACACAAGTCTTTATAACGTCCTCAAATCCATCGTAAGGGTTTGGTGTTCTTGCAACATAATCAAAGGCAGGTATATCCGAAATAGCTTCACTTGGTTTTAAGAAATCCCACCCAAACATACCTAAATCAGACTTTCTTTTAGAGTAAGCCTTAACACCACTTATCGGGTCAATTCCTATCATTCCACCATCCCCATCAACACCATTGTTAGGAGTTCTTTTACCACCTTTCATTATTGATAAATTAGGTATAGTCGGGTGTTTAGTAATACACCATCTACCATTAGGATTAGGAATCCACCTAACGCCCAATTCATTATCTCTTATATTGTCAATCCATTCTAAATCTCCGTATGGTGCAAGGTGTTTATTTTCATCGTTAAAGGCTATTTGGTCTTGGATATTTTGTAAGTTTAATTGCGAATCTTCATTAATAACATAAAACATTTCATCCTCATTTTCGGGATATTGGCGTTTTATTTTCATTTTACCATTATCATCAGCATTGTCTAGTTCGTTTTGTCTAAACTTTTTTGCTTCTTCAACCAAATCAAATCCGTATTCATCTATAAACCCTTCACGACCTTTGTAATGGGGTTTAAAGTACTTATAAAGCCCACTTTCTGTTCGTCCGTTACCATCCCTTTTTGTTATATCGCTTTTGTACCAAAGTTCTTTAAAATCCGAAGCTCCACTAGGATTCATACTTTCTAGTGTTGTCGGTAAAAAACATTTACCAAATATTCTTTTACCTAACGCAAGTTGTTGTTTAACAGTAGTCCACCAATCAATAAGCGATATTTCTTCAACAGAGCCGGGTTCATCAAAAAAAATGTAAGCAGGTCTTTTACCTTGATATGCAGATACTAATGTAGGTCTATGGTCAATAACATTGTTTAATGCTTTCGTGTACCTTCCATCTCCTAAACTAGTTCCTTTGAATGTTAATTCAGATGTTATTTCTCGCTTGCTTTTTGTTTCGTTTGAAACAGGTTTAAGGTAGTTTGGTATTCTTTTATGTGAACGAATTAATCTGCTCTTAAATAAGTTATTTCTTGCTTCTGTTGATGAAAGTGAATTCATCCCAAACAAAGAATCCTTTATTATTAAAGTAGCGTGGTTATATTCATCTGCTAGGCATATTTCTGTCTTACCAAATCGCTTTTGACAACCCATAATAGCACCAAAACAATATTCGTCTTTATGGCAAATATCCATAACATAAAACCATTCTTTTACAGCTTCTCGGTGTTCTGGGTATCCATCTTCATTTACAGCAGCAATAAACCAATAAGTTAGATAAAAATAATTAGAACCTGTTAAGTATGTTGGTACACCATTATTCATAAACCAAAAACCAAAAACCCTTCTTCTGAACTCTCGTTCAATAATAGCAAGCATTTCTTCTTGACTATATGAACTTATTTGTTCATCATCGGGCAAAATAGGTCTAGACCATTTTTGGTCTTTCTTTGGTAGGTTATATCCCGAAATTTCTTTTAATGGTGGTAACGGAGGTGTTTTGTATGGTATCCCAAAACCTTCAATCTCAATTACTAATTCCTTTCCTACTTCCATTCAATTCATTTGTTACTTTTTCACGAACACTATCAAAAGACGATGCTGTGTTGTCGGCTTCTTTCTTTTCTTCTTCAGTAAGCATTTTATATAGTTCACGCAAATTTTTAGATTGTTCTAAATAATTTTCAAGCCACCATCTAGCCCTATCGAATTCCTTTGCATCCTTACTTGCGAATAAATCAATTCTACCAACTACCTTTTGTTGTTTATTTTCATCAACTATAACCCCAATGGTTAATTGCTCATTAAAACTTTTATGCTGACCATCTATTGTAAGGTATGTATTAAGCAAGTTGCCTCGCTGCATATCTTCAAACCTTTTTTCTAATTCAGAGTTTCTTTCTTTTAATAATTGTATTTGCTCGTCTTTTGTCATATAATGTTTGCGTAGGATATTGATTCATTAAGTTCAATAAGTTTTTTATGGTAAGCAAAACTTGCTTCTTTTTCGCTTTTGTAACTTCCTATATGAGTATTTACACCATTTATATACATTCTTGTTTGATACAAATTCCCATTCTTGAAGACACCTGTTGGTTTTTTATTTTGTGTTAACGATAAATAGTGCAAAGAATTTGAACGAGGAGAAACCCATTCAAGATTTTCTGCTCTATTGTCAAAACTATTTCTGTTTTTATGATTTACATATGGTAGATTAAGAGGGTTGTCAATAAATAATTTAGCCACCTCTCTGTGTGAACTACCCACCCACGCCATAGGCGATGGGTTGGGCTTCAAGGGTCAGCACTTCAACCATCGTTGACAGTTCGCCTTGATTTTTCCTATCCGTTCCAGATAAGATATTTTTTAATGCAAAATTTTTAATATTTATGGCAGCATTTACATCTCTCGAAACTAATTCACCACACTTAGGACAAAACCATTCCCTATCAGATAGAGTTAGGTCTTTGTTTATGTATCCACAATTTGCGTGTAGTTTTGATGATGGTTCAAACCTGCCAATTTTCAGAATGTTTTTGCCGTACCATTCTGCTTTGTATTCCAACATAGTTACAAAAGTTGACCAACTTGCATCTGATATTGATTGTGCTAAGTTGTGGTTCTTAACCATATTAGAAACCGCTAAATCTTCAATAGCTAAACTATCGTGGTTCTTGATTAGTTCGCTTGAAGTTTTGTGTAGAAAGTCTTTCCTTTGGTTAGTTACTTTTTCGTGGAGTATTGCTAACCTGTGTTTTGTTCTTTTTCCTTTGTGTTTAGAATATTTGCGTTGTACGTATTTTAATTTACTTTGTGCTTTACGAAGGAATTTTGGATTATCAAATTCTTGCCCATCAGATGAAACAAGGTATGTTTTAATGCCTAAATCAATTCCAACTGTTGTTTTTTCTTTAACTTTTGCTTTTGGTTTTATTGCTTCTCCTGTTTCACAAAGTATAGAAACAAAGTACTTACCAGTTGGCGTTATGCTTATTGTAGCTTGTCTTATCAGACCTTTAATTGGTCGGTGTAGAACAATATCAATTCCTTTCTTGAACTTCGGAATAATCAGTTTGCCATTTTCTAAAACAACATTTTGCGGTATATTGAAGCTGCCACCATTTGATTTCTTTTTGAACTTTGGAAAACTGTTCTGCCCTTTAAAAAATGCTGTGTATGCCTTGTCTAAGTTCGTTATTGATTGCTGTAATGATTGGCTATTTATTTCTTTAAGCCATTCACATTCAGTTTTTAGGTCTTTTAGTTGGCTATGTAAGGCAAAACAACTTAAATTAACCTTGTTCCCAGCCCAAGCCATTTGCTTACATTCTAAGGCTAAATTATACACAAACCGACTTGCCCCAATATGCTTATTAAGCAAGGTGGTTTGTTCCTTTGTTGGATTAATTTTGTATTTAAAAGCCTTTAGCATCAATTATAAATATATGCAAATATACAAAAGTTTAAAGAAAAGACAAAATTTATTTAAAAAATTACTATCTTTGTATTGGGTCGCTTTCATCCCACCCACAGCAAAGCTGATGAGTGGGCTTTCGCTCCCATTTTGTAAAATTAGTGTTTTAGATTTACCATTACTAGATACTTTAAATGTTATGTATCTAGAACCCGCTCTAGGTATGTCTATTTTTAGTTGTTTGCCATAATGTATTCTTACTCCTGTTTTATGAAGCGGTGATTTTACATACCTATCAACAGATGCAACATTACCAAGCGAACTAATTTTATATAATCCCTCATACCCAATAATGTCTTTCCAAATTTCTTCTTTATTTTCCATTCTTAACCTGTTTAAAATTTTGTGCTGAAACCAATCTTTTTTCATCACCAACACGAACAATCTTACAAACTCCGTTCTTAATCATTTTCTGCTGTGCTGTTGCTATGTTTGCTTTTTGTTTTTCTGTTAAGCTATCCCATTGTTTTAATTCATCCCAACTAAGAATAACAAACCCACCACCAAATTTTACTTCGTTCCATTCCTTTGTACCATCGGGTTTTAAGTACAATTCTTTTCTATCGCCAAGAATTTTTATCATTCTTGAGCCTATAACTATAATAGTTATAAAAAACAATGTTGCTGCTAGTGTTCCTATCATTTTAGTATGGTTACTTCTTCGTTAGTTTCAAAAGTACATTCTACATTTTTAACTTCAACAATGTGGTGTTGGATACCATATATTGTTAATTGGTAATATCTGCTATAAGCGATGTTTTGACCTAAATATTCTCCGTTAAAAGAACGTGTTACATTACCTGTCTTACATTGTGGTTTGGTGAAGTTTCTAGCAACTATAACGCCTGATTTTCTAATAATCAATTCGTCTTTAAAGGGCGCAACAAGTAATTTGTTTTCGCAAGGGTTAAAATCTTCATCGGCTATTAATTGTTTTTCTTTGGCTATGTATATTTTTTTATCATACCCTACAATTTCATAAAACATAACATCGGAGCAATACATTGTTTTACCAGCGTATTTACCTGTTATTACAAGGCACTTGTTTTTAATTGGCTCTTTTATTTGCTCAATTCTAACATTAATACCCATTGTGCCTATTGCTGTGTCTTTATCCTCGAATATCTTATCTACCATAACGTATTCACCGAACATTTGCGATGTTGTTCCGAAAATAAATTCTTTTGTAGTCCAAAAAATATCATCATCAACCCTTGTAGATTCTGAATAAACATTATGGTTGTGAAAAACAAACATTCCAACCTTTATTTCTTTTTCATCATCGGGTACATAGACAACCTCCGAATACTGTGTGAAGTAGTGTGCAGCCTCAAATCCTGTGTCTATTTCTAGAACAATATCCCCATTGGGTGTTGGTATTTTAACCTTACCGAAATTATCTTTATTAATTCGTAAGGCAATTTTGCCCCTATTCATTTTCATAGTTACTTAATTCTAGTACACGAATTTAGTTCGGGTGATACATTTCTTAGCTTGTAAGTTGTTCCTTTTAAGGACTTAACAAGCCAATACATTTTTGAGTGGTGTGTTGTTTTGTAGTTGTGTGAATCCCCAACTTTAAGGTCTTTTATTTTTTTAGCAAGGGTGAAAGGTAGTTCTTCTTTTTTCTCCCCATGATTTTTGATTGCGTATATTCTGTGCCACGAAGCGAAAATATCCCTATTAACGTATTTTTCAGCACCTATATAATTAGCGAAGTCGTTTTGTAGTTCTTCGGGTAGTTCGGATGGTGAAACACTTTGTTTTGTTAGTAGCTGTGCTATTAATGCTGTTTCTTCTGAATCAATCGGTGGTCGCATTTCAAACATTTCTTGAATACTTATCTTAAATAATAAGCAAATATCAATAATGGTTGATAGCCTAACGTCTTGTGTTTCTGAAATAGAGCCTTCTATTTTGTTGATTGTCCCCTTAGATACACCCGAAAGTATAGCGGTCATATCTTGGGATAAACCTAACTCTCGCCTTTTCTTGGCAAAATTATACTTTAGGTTGTTGTAGTTTTCGTAATAAGCGTTTAGTTTTTCTTGTTCTGAAATTGCAAACATAGGAGTTCTTTATATTGAAAGTTTAGCAAAACTACAACATATTATATCAAATATGCAAATTTTTAGCTGAAATTTTGCAATATTCATAATAAAACTTATTAATAACTTAAAAAATGGAAATCAACCAAAACGATATTTTAGGTCAAGAGTTCGCACGATTGTCGGGAACTGAATTGTTGTCACAGCAAGAGATTAACGAAGCTAGGCAAAACCATATAGCGCAGGCTGAAACAACTGAAACAGAAGTAGTTGAAACAGAAGAGCAAACCGAAAAACCTGCACAAGTAGCAGAAACGCAAGCAAGTGAGGAAGATGAAGAAACAGTACAATTAAAGTCGTTATTTGAAAAAAAGACAGGTAAAAAATACGATGAAGTAACTACATTGTTATCACGCAAAAGTTTTGACGATGAAGTGGTTGATAGATTTGGTAAGCCATTGAGCGAAATTGAGGAAACAGTTAAAAACCCAAAAGTAGTTGAGGCTGAATTACCAACAGAACTTTTAAAAAAGCAATTAGAGTACATTAAAAAAGGTGGTACGGAAAAAGATTTTATTCAGTCTTTATTGATGCAAGAAAGGGTTGCAGAAATGTCAAGCGAGGAACTAATCAAAATAGACCTAAAGACAAAATACCCCAATGCTGATAAGTCAAAGATTGATATTTTATACAGAGCAGAATACAAAGCACCGAAGCCACTTGATGCCGATAGTTATTCAGAGGAAGAAGTTGCAGAACGAAACCAAGAAATTGAAGCGTTTAATGTTCGACAAGAACTAAAAGCAGACGAAATAAGAGCAAAGATAACTGAACAGGCGGTTAAGGCAATGGAAACACCATTACAAAAACCACTAACAAAAGAGCAGTTAGCTGATATTGAAAAACGAAAAGAACAAGGAACAAAACAAGCAAAACAAGTATTTGATACACTTGAAAAATACAAAGGACTTGAAGTTGAAGTTGTAGAGAAGGACGAGAAAACAGGCAAGGATGTCGTTTCTAAACTTACCTACAAAACAACCAAAGAACAATTGGAACAAGTGAATTACATATTACAGAATCCGTATGAAAACTTTTACAAATCTTTTGTTGACAAGGATGGCAACGTAGATGCGCAAGGGCTTATAGATTTTGTAACATTAAGAGTTGTTGGTAAAGCAGCAATTCAAGAAATGGCTAAAGACTTTAAACACGAAGGTAAAAAGGAGTTTATTAAGAAGGAACTTAAAAACGCCAACTTTACAGTAGGGGAAATAGCTAAGCCAACAACAGCACAAAAGAAAAGAACTGATGAATTAATCGGACACCTTATAGGGTAGTCCACAAAAAACTAAAAAAGAACATGGCAACAATAGTTCAACCAACATTTAACCCTGGCGCAGTAGGGGGTAATAATACCTATCAATTCGTTTCCACCTTCGATTTAATGAAGCGTGATGTCGATGGCAAATTATGGAATATCTATGGTGACCAATTAATGGCACTAATGGAAGTAATCGGAAGTACACAAGGACTTGACGTTGGTTCGTTTTTCCACGAACACTACGAAGAAAACCCTTTAATGCCTAAAATTAAGGCTTCTAACACAGCCTCAACAGGTTCAGGCACTTCAACAACCGCAACCTTTACTTTAGGTAATTACACCTCTAGTTCAGACGAAACATTAAGCGTACCAAACGTAAACCCTTTTCAGGGAACAAGTGGTGTAGTTTATATCCCTGTTCGTGTTAATGATATGCTTAAAATTGGTGATGATATTTGGATTGTAACAGCGATTGATGCTTCTGCTGGTACATTTACAGCTTCACCAAACGATTCAACATCAACACTTTCATCTAGCGGACAGCGAGAAATTATCATCTTCTCTAACACCTTTGGGGATGGTACAAACCAAAACACAGCTTTAACTAATCCTTACAACAAGGTAACTAGCTGGTTGCACAACTCAAAGAACACCGTTTCTTGGAATGATACAATGGCAAATATGCAAATGTACACAGGCGATGGTAAAGAGTATGTGATTCGTGGTGAGCAAAACTGCTTACGTCAGCAAATGAACTTTATTGATGGTGCATTGCTTTTATCAGAGCCTTTAGCTAATACAGGTTTAGGTGGTGGTGCAACCCCAAGAGTTCAAACTCGTGGTTTGATTCCTCAATCTCAAGACGGATATGTTCAGACTTATGGTTCAGGTAACTATGACTTGGACGATATTGAAAACTTGTACTTAAACCTTGACTTGCGTAAAGGTGGTGATGCCTACATGATTTTAGAAGGTGCTGAACTTTCTTCTTCAATGGATAGAGGTATGATTTCACAATTAAGCGCAGGTGCTATCTCCTATGGAGCATTTAGTGGTGTACAAAACAAATTCATCGACTTTAACTTTCAAGGGTTTAAGTACGGATTGATTTCTTTCCACCGTAAGCGTTTAGCTTGGATGAATGATTTTCAAGGTGGTGGTGCAGATGGTTACACTTATCGTCAAGATGGTATTGTTATCCCAATGGATATGACCAAAGATGCTAAGACTAGCGCACCTGCTAAGCGTATAACTAAACTATACTTAAAGGGTATGGAAATGGTTATCGTTGACCGTGACTTGCGTAAGATTGGTGATAGTGGAACTGCAAAATTAGAGGTAACTTACGATTCTTGGTTTGGATTAAAATGCGTAGGTACTTCACAGTTTGCTTACATCAAACGTACCTAATCGACAGTATAAAAAACATAAGTGGGTGAAATGCCCACTTTTTTTCAATTTATGTTTAATAATAAAAATCAAATGGCAACAAAAACAACAGCAGAAAAGCTAAGCACATTAAAAGATTCCTACACATTTGAGTTGTGTAGAAAAGATAAGTCACAGATTAACACAAAAGAAGGTGGTAATGGATTTCCATTACTTTATGGTTTATACCCTGTTTGTGTTGCTATGTACCCTGATGACGATGGGAATATGATTCCTCAAACACTTCGTTATATCGAAGGTGAAACATCAATCGTTCAGAGTAAGCAAAGAAAAGAATTAACCAAGTCGGATGCTAAACGAATTTATTTAAAAAATGGTCGTTTAACGGTGGATAAATTTCACCCTACACTATTAGAGTTTCTATTGTGTAATCCAAGATATGAGGGCAACCCAAATCGCAACAAATCCCTTCCTCCGATATTTCGTGAGATAGACACCAATGCGATTAAATTAGCAAAATTAGACACCAATAAAACTAGAATTGAGGCAGAGGCTTTAGTTTTAGATATGTTCAAAAATGACCTACAAGGGGCTATTGCTTTATGTGAGGCTATGAATGTTAATACAGACCAAAACGCAGCATTAATGGAACACGATTTACTTTTAATAGTAGGTCGTAACCCTGCATTATTTATTAAGCAGTTAGGAAGCCAATCAACAAAGGATTTATCCTATGTGAATAAGGCTTTAAAAGCAGGTGTTATTGTTTTGTCTGGTAACACAGTTACTTGGCACGATGGTAGCGCAACAGGCTTTGTTTGTAATGCTAACACAGCAGATGTAAAAGCAGCTTTTGTAGAGTGGTTTCAAGACAAGAAAGGAAAAGCAGTTTTTGAACAGATTAAATTTAGATTAGCAAACCCAATAGAACAATTAAAATAACATGATAACATCGGCACAAGCGGAATTGCGTTTATCCTTTGACATGGTTGCTAAAACCATGACTGTATTTGTACTAGAAGCTATTGTTGAAGAAATAGTAGCAAGTGGAGGTACTTATTCGGCAACAGGATATGTTTTAACAGACCCACTAGGGGAAACATACACTATTGACGAAGAAACAATGGCAGCAGGGTATGAAATTACATTTAACGCACCGATTGATTCTGATGGAAAGGTTATAAATGGGGTGTATTCTATTGATGGTTACAATATAACTATTGATATTCCTGGCGATGATACTTATGTATTTAATTACTTGGATAACCAATACACTTTAAGTTACACTCAACCCACCGTAGTTTTAACCGCTACGGTGGATTGTATTACCCCTTCATTTGTTAGTACAGACACAACAGACTATCGAGTTGTTGACCCAACAAGTCAAGGGTATATTACACCAACAACAGTAGCCTATGAACACAATTTAAACTACCCTGCAACTTCAAATGGTTATCCAACAAACGTAACCGAAACAGATGATTTAATTATAACTAGGGGTTCGGGAGAATTTTATCAAGGTACACAAACAGCGATTGTTTCGCACGATGTATCTTACACTTTTGTTGATGGATTGATAGTTACCGACACAATAGAAGGGGATTTGGAAACACTTGTTGATTGTGCGACATTGCTTTGTGGTATTACTTGCGGATTAAACAGTTTATATACTGCAATGCAAGCAGCCAAACCAAAGAACAATAAAGATTATCAGTTATTAAAAGAATCTTTTGTTTTAAACCAAGCAAAGGCGATGTTGGCTTGGATGAATTTAACTTGCGGTAACTCAACAGAGGCAACCGATATTATCGCAGATATACGAGCAAGTATTGGAAATTGCTGTGATGATTGCAGCGCAGAAGATGGAAGCCCAATTACAGGTATAGGAACTTAATAAATGGCAATAAGTGATAAATATAAACACATTCAAGGTATTTTTTGAAGATGTTATTGCGAACAAAGATGAAAACGGTGGATACACGCCAGACCAATTTAATTCTGCAATAGCTTATGCTTTTAACGCTGTAACAGATAAGTACAGAGCAAAGTTAAGGGCGTATCAACTAGGTAATAATAAGAATTTTGCGTCAATACCCGAAGAAACTTACTTATCTGAACTTGTAACAACTTATGACGTTACAATTTCGACCTTTGGTGTTGGCTCTATTCCTTCCGATTTAATAGAAACAATCGCTTGGAAGTACAACTACATAACACAAAACCCACTAAAAAAAGTAGGTTATAATATTCGTGAAGTATCGAAGCCAGAATTTACCTACTATGAAAGTTCACAATTAAACGCACCAACAAAAAAACACGCAGTTGTTTCTTATTACGATGGAACATTGAAGTTTTTACCAAAAGACTTAGGAAAAGCAGAAATAATTTATTTTAAGTCTGTAACTCCTTTTTGGGCTTGGGTTTTAACTAACAACGAAGCTGTTTATACATCAGGAATAGGTGTTAATGGAACAACAGTACAAATCCCTTTAGCAGACGAGTGTAAAAATGATTTAGCTTGGGAAATGTGCAAGTACTTAGGTGCTTCAATAAAGGAAGATTATTTAGAGAAATTTTCACAAATGGAATCAGCTAAACAATGACAACAAGAAAAATACTAGTTGAGCAGGTTTTAAGAAAATTATCGGGTGGAAATATATCCCCAAACTTTGCAATTACCGACTTAGAAGTAGGTAAGTTAGTTGACCAAGTTGCCAATGGTGTAATAGCCATTGAGTGCAAAAAAGGACTTCGTGATGACTATGTTACCACTTATGAAAATGTACCCATTGTTCTTGATGAAAACTTAAACCTTTATTACTCCGATATTAAAAGAGTAATATCATTACCCAACCAAGAAGGTGTTGTGCAAATTTCAAGTATGCAAGACCAATCAATTATTTTTATAGCGTGCGATGCAAATGCAAGATTTAAGTATCCTAACATAGCTGATTTACTTGGAACAACAGCAGGGTACTATAACGAACAAAAAAAGATTTTTTATTTAAACTATTCACCAAGCACCAATATAACTTCAGCCTTAATAAAGTTAGTAGTTGATAGAAGCGAACTAGATGAGGAAGAAGATTATAATATTCCAAGTGGTGAAATAGAAGACTTGATTATAAACCTAACGCTTAATAAATTTCAAGGCAAATGACAACATTGTTAGACGTTGTAAAATCGTACTTAAATGAGGCTGAAATAAGCCAAAATAAGGTAATGCGTTTACTTGAAATAGGCAAACGTGGGCTTGATGATATTAACATTGATGTAAGCGGACTACCGACAACAGTTGAACTTGATTTTAATTCAGATAGTTTGACTTCATCGCTACCGCCCGACTATATTACTTATAAGGTTATTGGTTATGTTGCAGGGGGTGTTATTGTACCTTTTGCACAGAATCCAAGAATTAAGTTATATCCCGACAATGGGGACTGTAAACCAACAAATACAAATGCTGGATTTACAGGAATTAACAACCTTGTTGGACTAGGAACAGGATATTTAGATTACCCTTATTGGGGTAACTATGGTACAAGTTCACTATCGCCCAACGGACTAGTTGGTGGTTTTTCGTCTTTAGGTGGTGACAAGGGATATGTTTGTGATTTCAGAATTGATGAATTAAATGGATTTATTCAGTACGGATGCAATCCTGGAGTAACAATAGTTATGGAGTACTTAGCCGACTTAAAAAAAGTAAGCGGTGAATACGTTGTGCATCCTTTTGATATACCTGCTTTGATGGCTTGGTTGGCTTGGAGAGATATTGAAAACAAAAAAGTTTCAAACAGCGATAAGGAACGTAAAAAATATGAGTATTACAGAGAACGTGGACTTGCAAGAAAAAGACATTACTCTATAACCATAAGCGCAGCGTATCAAAAAATAAGACAAACAGCTAATTCAGCACCTATATTCTAATGGAAAATACAGAGGACAGCGGACAGTTTTTAATCAATGATTTTGTTTCTGAAAACGAAAAGGAATCAGAGAAATATGGCGTTTCTTTAATGAATCGTTTTTGGACTAGATTAGGTGGTTGGGATTTCTACAATAATAGGGTTATAAAATACGATGAAACTAACTCTTTTTGTGAGGGGAATTATTCTGTTCAATGGTTAATTGACCAAACACTATCAAGACAATCGGGTGGGCAACCACAAACATCTTGGGCTAACTTAGACTATTCACCAACTCCTATACTTTCTGTTTTTATTGATGGGATGGTTGGTAATTTTATGGCTAGAAAATACCGAACAAAATGCCAAGCAGCAGACGCTTTAGCCACAAGTAAAAAGCTGAATGAGAAAAACCGACAACTAAATTTACTACGATTTAAACCTTTGTTGGATGAAATTGAACAGGCTTCGGGTATCCCAACAGAGAAACCTAAATACGAAACAGAGGAAGAAATAGAGGTTGAACACGAAAACTTTAAACTTGCCTATGAAGAAGCCCTAGAGATAGCAGTTCAGAATGTATTTGAACAATGCAACATTGAAAGCGAAGAACGCAAAATGTGGTATGACCTTATCAAGTACAAGATGGTTATTACTAGATGCTACTACGATATTAATTGGCAAACAAAATTTGAGCGTATTGACCCAAGAATGTACCTAAGCACAGTTACGTTAAAAGAAGATTTTTCTGACGTAAATTGCGAAGGACACTTGGAACTTGTAACCATTGGGGAACTAAAAAGACAGTCGGGTTACGACAACGAAAAACTATACCAAATAGCAAGTACCTACGTTGGAAAACTAGGAAATGCAAAAACCATCGTACCTTTTGAGTATGGTCTTAATGATTCACAATACACTTGGTATGATAATAAGATAATGGTTTTTCACTACAGATTCAAAAGTATTGACACTTTAAATTGGAAAGAAAAACAAAACAAGTATGGTAAAACAAGATTGTATAGTGGTGAAGGAAAAGATGGTAGCGAAAGTACAATTTCAAAGGACATAGAAAACCTTTACGAGGGTAATTGGATTGTTGGTAGTGATTACTCCTACAAGCATAGAAAATGCCCTAATATGGTGCGAAAAAGACTACAAAATGCCTTTAGCACACAAACAGAAACAGGGTATTTTAAATATGCCCCCAATATCGTTAATGGTCAAAATGTAAGTCACGCAGAAAGGGCTATTGTGTTTTTAAAACAATGGCACTTAGCTTTTATAAAGTTACAGCAATTTTTAGCTGCTGCAATACCGCCAGGATATAAGATTGACACCTATGGTTTAGGTGCTGTTGATTTAGGGAGTGGTAAAACAGACTTTGACCCATTAGAAATGCGTATTATGCACAAAGAAACAGGTGTGTATATTTACGATAGCGGAGGTGAAGGTGGTTTAGGAAATGGTAATCGTTCACCATTAGAAAACTTTGTTGTGCCTGTTGGTGAGATAGAAAAGCTATGGGCTTCTTGTAATTGGTATTTAGAGTGCATACGACAAGTATGTGGAAGACCTGTTGGTATAGACACTTCTACACCTAATCCCGAAACATTGGTTGGTGTATTAAACGCCACAGGTAGGGCAGCCGATTACGCATTAATGCCTTTACGACAAGCCTTTACAAATGTAATGAAGGGTTCAGCAAATTATATCTGTATGATGATTCAAGATAAGGCAACATCGGGTCAAGCGGATGCAATAGGTGATTTGAATGTTGATTTATTAAAGATGGCAGACGATATTGAAAATGCTACTTTGGGTATTGATATTGAGTATGAGCCTGACGAGCAAGAAAGGGGAGAAATGAAAATGACCTTAGATTTTGAGGTTAAGAACGGAGGTTTGTATAGTGAGAACGCTTTAGAGATAAAGGCTTTGCCAAATGTTAAACAAATGAGCAGAGTAATGAAAATTCGCAGAGAACAGAAGCGTAAAAAAGAAATGGAATTCGCTGCATTTAACAGCGAACAACAATCCAAAGGTAGTGCAGAGGCAGCAAAAGTAGCAGAAGAAGCTAGAAAGCAAACAGAAATAGCGATTATCGAAGCAAAGAAAGCATTAATAGCAGCCGAAACAGAGCAGAAACTAATATTAATGCGGGAACAGGCTAGGTTAGATAGCGAACAAGCAACTAGTAATCATTTATTTACTTTAGCCGAACAGTCGGCACAACCTAAACAAACTAATGCTTGAAAAAAGAGTATTCTATAAGGGTGTTGCTATTGACGTTTCATTAACAGGCGTAAACAATGGTTTTTCCAAATGGATGAATAATTGTTTGGTTAATGGTGGGGTTGACGTTTCAAATATTAAAGGGAATTTAAGGGCTGAATTTGAAGATGATTTTACATTTTACGATGACAATCCCGAATTTCTTTACAACTGTATAGGTAGCCAATACGACCCAATAAAAAACAAGTGTTATTTTTTTGTATGGGCGCAAGACGATGCCACAAGTAGCTTACAATATAATTTCATTTTTGAATACGATGTTGAAAGTGGGATTGTAAACGTGGTTTGTAATGAAGATTGGACTGATGCCTTACAATTTGAAGAAGATGAGTTAATAACAGCCATTTCAGTAGTTCACATTGACGAAGAAAGACCCTTACTTTATTGGTCACAGCGAGCAGGACTGCGAAAAATAAATATCTACAAGGCAAAACAAACTTTTTCGGGTGGTGCAGATGCCTACCAAGACCTTGTGTTGGAAACTATTGACAGGATTAAATATCCACCAAAGTTTGCACCCGAAATAAAGCAATTAACCGATACGTCCTATATAGGTAATAATATCCAAAAGGGATTTTTTCAATTTTCTTATAGGAACTTGTACGATGACTATGATATTTCAGCCCCTAGTGATTGGTCAAGGGTAAACATACCTTATTTTCCTTATGCACCTATCGCTAATGATATTCCATTGTTTCAAGAAAACCAAAGAAACAATGTTATTTGGGTAACTTTAAAGAAACCATTTTCAATAGTTACAAAATTAGATATTTTAGTTCGTGAAAAAACAAGCGATGTAGGAACAGAAATAAATTACGATTGGATTATTTACGATACATTAACAGTTGAAGATATTACTTGGGATGATAACGATGAGTACGTTTACAAGTTTTACAACGACAAAATAGGTAAACTAATAACACAAGGCGAGGCGAATAAAATCTTTGACAATGTGCCATTAAAAGCTGTTGGTGATACTTTCGCAGAAGATTCAAGAATGTATAGTGGTAATATAACAGAGGGGTTTGATTTAGAGCCTATTGATGTTGATGTTGAGTTTGTCGCACAAGACTTTACCGATGTTTCAGATGCGGAGTTTGTTGACTTATACGTTTATCAAAATATAGATGGATTTGATAGGGGTACTTTAGTACTTCCTTCATCCTTGCCTTCTGAATTTGAAGTTGGAGGTACAATATCTTTTCAATTTGCCTCTACATCAGTAACGCAAGGTGATTATAATTTTCAGTATGTGATTAAAGAGGGCGATTTAGATAATTACCCAACAACGCTACTTGCAGAAATACAATCTGCCTATAATCTTTATTGTGCAAATTATTATTTTGAATTAGTTATAGGTGGGCTAAACCTTTATATTGATAATGGATACGACCCTGCCTCAACAACCGACAATCAAATAATATCAGCTTGGTATAAGTGGGAGCGCAACTGCTTACCACAGTTTAAAAATAGACATGGGCATTACTTTGGGATTTTCTACAATGATGCAGGTGGGCGTAGAAGTTCAGTTCAAAAACTAGAGAAGTATTATTTTGAAACCGACACAGAAAAAGTAATATCGGGTAAGTACACAATTAACCACACACCTCCAAGTTGGGCAACACAATACAATATTTGCTATGGTGGTTTTGACGCAGGTAATTTTTACCAAATAAAGACCACGAATATAGGTTCACCAAATAAGGACGGAAACTACTTAGTTAATGTTGATTGGTTAAACAATGCTTACAGGTATAAAGATGTTACTTATTTAGCTTATGAGTATTCAGTAGGCGATAGAATTAAGTTCTTAGTTGGAGATGTTGATGGGGACTTAAACACCGCATTAGACTTCGCTGTGCTAGGTGTAGGTGGTTATCCAAATCAAATTTTAATTGAAGGTAACGACCTTATTCAAAATATAACAAATAATTCAAGTTTCTTAGTTGAAATTTATAAAAAGTCTGTTCAGTCTGACTTGTACTATGTTATTGATAAGAACGACATAGGCGATGCAGGACTTCCAACACGCTACCACAAAGGTAATGTTCAAGACCAAGACTATTCACCAAGTGCAAACCCAGCGATTCAAGAATTTAATGGAGTAAACACTTATATAAGAGAAAGGTATTACACTTATATCTATTATACTAATTTTTACACTTTTTACAACGCTGTTGCAGAAATAAGAGATAGAATTTGGAGTGCAGGTGGTTCGTATGGATTCTTTATAGAAATGTATGTTTATAACGATTCAATAGGTGGTAATCAAATTAACTACTTTCAATATACGTTTGCTTCTGCTTTAGCCGATTCTGCTGTTAGCGAAATAGCTAATCAAATAAACAATCCTGCAAATTGGGTGTCAAACGATGCTTCATTTGCTGCTACTTTTGTTACCGACAACTTTAATATGGTTGGTGATAATAACACAGCACAATTTAACCTATTACAAACTTCTGATTATCCCGATGTTGTTTATTTCACGCTAAAGGTTAATAGCTTGGCTCACGATGACGAATTTGACGACGATGGGATACAAAGTTTTTCAACTTCACCGACTATTGAAACTAAGTTAATAGAAGACCCAAATCAATCAGATATTTTCGTTGGAACAACAACAGGCGATGGTAGTTCAACAAGTGGAAGTGCTGTTACAAGTTTTGGTAAACCGAATATTATTAATAATAATTTCAAGCAAATAACAAGGGAAAACACCATTTGGCATAGTGGTAAACTTATCCCCGAAAGTAATATTAACGGACTATCGAGTTATAACGATGGGCAGTTTAGAGATTATCAATACTTTGGTAGCATACAAAAACTATTCTCCACAGATAGGAATTTAAGAGTTTACATGGAGTTAAGAGTAGGTTGGATTCCTATAAAACAATATTTAGCAGGTGGTGATGGTGAAAACTTAGTTTTAAATAACGACCAAATCTTAACAGATATGGTTTATTATCAAGACTTAATAGGTATAGGCACACACCCCGAAAGTCACGCACATTTCGCAGGTAATGATTATTTTATATCCCCAAATACAGGTAGTGTAGCAAGACTTGGTAGGGATGGAATAACACTAATATCAAACGTAAAAGACGAAAATGGTAATTACCTTGTACGTCAGTATCTTTACGATTTAATAAAAAACAACACAGGTAATTTCACAGCTTGTTTTAACCAACGTAGAAATTCTTATGAAGTAAATATAGGTGGCTGTGTTGTTGTTTGGGATGAAAAACTAAATAATTGGGTTGGTGGTCGTGATTACGATGGTGAAATATTTGGGAGCGCAGGTGTTGATATGGTTAGTTTTAAAAATGGTGAACTTTACTTACACGAAGCCAACACCAAGTATAATAACTTTTACAACGAACAATATTCATCGTCGGTTAGTGTAGTATCAAACGAAGGAAGCGACAATAAACTATATACTAATATTTCGACTAAGAGTACAACAGCTTGGGCAGCCCCATTCATAACAAACGATATAGGGCAAAAAAGCCTATTGGTTGAGAGTAATTTTAGGGAGCGAGAAGGTGTTTTTTACGCTGAATTTAAAAGGGATATGAATACAGTTAATGTTAGTTATCCGATTATAAATGGCAAGCCGTTGAGAGATATTGCACTACTAGTTAAGTTGGAAAATTTTAGTTTGCAAAAAGAGGTTTTGAAATTTGTAAATTTTAATCATATAATAAGTAAATAAATAGTAATTTTGTAATAATAAGAAACAATGGCAGCAGGAACAAGTTTAATTTCTTCAGGGGCAGGTGCTACGACAACTACGGCAATGGCAGTCGTTATGTACCTAGAGGGTAAAAAGATGCAGGAAGAAGCAGCGGAACTTGAAAAAAGCGAAGCAGCACAACGACCTGTTTACGGAATACCCGAATCAGTACAAAAATCATTGTCTTTACAAGAAAGACAGTCGTTGATAGGTATGTCCGAACCACAAAGACAAAGATACCTAAATGAGATAGCGAGAAACAAAGCCTATGCGCTTAGTGGTGCTGTGGATAGAGGCTATGGGCTACAAGGTATTGCACAAGCAAATATGGCTATGAATGATGCCAATGCCAATTTGCTAACAATGGATAATCAGCAAAGACAGCAAAACATTAACAATTACATTCAAGGTTTAGCTAACTATGGTGCTTATGAAGATAAGGCTTTTGCGTACAATAAAGACCAACCTTATCAAGATATGGCAGCAGCTATTCGTGCATTAAAAGGTGCAGGAGAACAAGCTAAATACGCAGGTGCGCAAACAGTAGCTAACGCAGGAAGTAACTTTGCAGGACAAGCAGGAACAGCGTTAAACACAGTTGATACAACAGGAAATACTAATAGACAACAACAAGTTTCTTACACTCCTACTTACTATAATCAGGGGTATCAGAATACACCCCCACAAGGGCAGCCTGTAAATTATCAATATTATAATAACACCGAAACAACAGCCGACCCTTACGCAACAGGATACGGAAGCCCTTATACTGTATAATAAATGAAAGCAGACGGAAACTTAATATCTAAAGGACAAGGCGAAGGGGAAGCAATTATGCTTCAACCTTTTTTACCCGACCAAAGTTCATTTCAGCAAATGAACCAAGTTTTAGCGCAACAACAAGCGCAAAAAAACAAACAAGCAGAAGAAGCTAGACAAGCAGAAAACGCTAAAAGAGAATCGTGGTTAAAAGATTTAAGCGCAGGGTACAAGTACCATCCAAAAGATGAAAAAGGTATCTATAACCTTCAAAAAGGGTTAATTGAAAAAATAGAAAACCATAAATACGGAGAACCAACAACAGATATTCAACAAGAATTAGCAGCCTTTAAATACCTTGTAGGCACAAGTCAACAATCCTTAGAGCAAGACAACAAATTGCAAATGGATAGACTACAAAATTCTGACAAGGTGTGGTATAAAGGATTAGAAGATTACGAAAAAGCCATTGTTGATAATGAAGGTGCTACCTATGAAGATATGGTAAAGGGGATAGCAAAAAGGGATGCAGCTAGAAAAATGGTTGTGCAAGGTGGAGAGCGAATAAACAACCCTTATGCTTATTTGGATAAAATGATAGCACAAGCCCCTATGGGTGAAGCAGAAGTGGTTACAAGTAAAGATGCTTATGGTAATACTGTAAATAAAATAATTCAATACACTGACCCCGAAAAGCTAAAAGAAGTTATAACAGTTGACTTTAACAACAACCCAGAAGCACAAAGAGTATTTGGAAGTGTTGATGAAATGATTAATCAGTCAAAGGAAAGGGCTAAGTTTAAAACCAACGTAAACATTAAAGGTCAAACTACTGCTGCGAAAGATAAGCAATCATTAAGTCAATCAAGTGGTGGTGCTGTAAAGCAAGTTGGAAATTTTACTTTTAGTCCTGCTGTAAAGTATAATTACAAGGATACAAAAGGGCAAGAAAGTGCTTATAATAATTATGCTTCTGGAATGGATGCACTAATGGCAAAAGAGAAAGATAAGGATAGAAAAAAAGCTATTATGAAACAAACATTAACAAAGGAAGATTATAATAAAAAAAATCAGCATATAGTTCCTATTGACGCAATACCTTATTCTATAAAAGGAACAGCCGAAAATTCACCACACAAGTTTATTGTTGATGGAGAAGAAGGACAAATTGATGGTGTTTCAAACCTATATTCACCTTCAAAAAAAGCCTTTATAGTTCAAACAAAAGATGGTGTTTATTTAGCACCTGCTGAAAAGAACACATCGTACATAACAGATAATGGTGCTGTTTTATCAGAGTTTTACGATGCTGTAAACGCAACCAAAGGTGGTAACGTGGTAACAACAAATGCAAGTGGTGAAATTGTAAAAAAGGAGAGGCAAAACAGCGAGCCAACACCTGCACAAAAATCAGCTATTGAAAAGGTTAAAAAACAACAAGGGGGTAAAATTTCACAAGCACAAATTGATTGGATATTAAAACAATAACATGGGCGAAATAGATTTATCGGGGATGCCTAAATATGAAGATAGCGAAATTGACCTATCTGGCTTACCTCCATTAGAAGAAGATGTAAAAAAAAAAGTACCTACCGAAAGTTTATCGAGTGGGTTACCTCAATATGTAGCAGCACCGACTTCTCAATCTACCTTAGAATCGGGAAATGGCGCATCGGAATCATTCAAGATAGGGAATGATACAAATCCCGAATTTAAAGCACAAAAAACAAAAGCACAAGAAGCGTTAGAGAAATCTAAAATCGGATATATTAATCCCGATTTAGAGGACTTTAATAAACCACAGGTTGAAAAACAAACCGATAAAAAAGCAGAAGTTCCTATTGATGATTTAGTTTTAAGAACTAACACATTAAGGGATATGAGAAAGGAAGCGTCTGAATCTTATAAAAAAATTTCAGATAACGTTTTAGCTATTCAAAAAGAAGGTGAGGACTTAATCAAGCAATATGAAGTCAATCCTACACCACAATTAAAGCAAGCAATTATTGACAAGCAGGCACAATACGAGCAATCGGTTAATGCTGCAAACAGAAAGGCTTTCCAATCAGAAGTTTATGCAAGGCGTTTATTAGAAACGTCCGACAGTATTCGTAAAATGGCTAATGATAATGTGCCAACAGGATTATACGAAGGACTTTACAAAGGTTTTACAGGAAGTACAGATAGTTTCAAACAATCAATAGAGTTACTAAAAGCTAGTAAGGAAGAAGCTATAAAAATAGCACGAAACGAAGCATTGAAAGCACCAACAGTTGAACCCGATGCTATTTCAGAAGGTGCAATGATGGTTGGTGGTGTAGTTAATGATGTGCTAGTTGGTTTAGGTGCAGGGTTGGTAGGAACACCAGCAGCGAGTATTGTTTCTGTATCTGCAAAGCAAGGCGCACAACAAGCAGGTGAGGACTTTGTAAGAGCGTTTAACCAAGCAGAAAAGGAGGGATTTAGCGAAGATGAAGCCTATGAAATAGCTAAAAAGTCAGCAGCGATAGGTGGATTGACAGGCGCAGCAGAAGGAGCGTTAGGAGCAGCGACAGGAGTATTTGGTGCTAAAATCGGCAAAAAAGCACTAACAAAAGCAGGTGAAATAGCAACATCAAAAGCGGTAGATATTGCCACAGATGCAACTATCGCAGGTGCTATGCAACTAGGTAGAAACGCATACGACAGACATCAAGGGCTAAGTACTGAACTTGGTCGTGGAGTGCTAAAAAATATGGCAGGCGAAGCTTTGTTGGGAGCAGGGATGGGAACAGTTAGTGGTGTTAAAGAATATACAAATTCAAGAGAAAAATCGGGTATGGATATTTACAAGTCTATACTAGAAGCTAAAAAAGACAATGGTTATCAGTTACAGAAAATAGAAGATAATTTAGAGGTGCTAAACGAAACAAAAAACATTTCTAAAGAAGACTACACTATTTTAAAAAACAAGCTAAAGGCTTATCAAGAAGTATTGGCTAAAAAAGAAGATGCAACATTTGAAGAAGTAGCAAAAGAAGCAGAACCGATAGCAAAGCAAGAAGCGGAAAAAGAAATTTTACAAGGCGAAATAGTTGATTTGCAAAATGAAATCACACAAATACCTAAAGGCGAAACACTAATTGAACAAACAGAAGCAGAAGTTAAAACAGAAGCATTAGGGGAGCAGATTAAAGTAAAGTTGGGTGAGTTAAGGGATAAGATAAAAAAGCAGTTTAATTCACTAAAAGAACAAATTGAAAATTACGCCAAAGAAGTAAAGGCAGAACAACCTACTGTATCAGGTAAGGAAGAAGGTAGTGGTGTAGGGGGGGGTGTGAAAGTGCAAAAAACTATTGATAATGCAAATTATATACCAAGACACAAAAACGGGGTATTAGTAAGGCTACCAATAGATTTTGTATTAGATAATCAAGAGCAAGGATTTAAAGTTGAAAGAGGCAAAAATGAGATAGGCAGCAGAATAGACAAGGCGAAAAAGCATTTAGAGGCTAACCCAAAAGATTTAGAGGCTTCTGACATTTACATAAAAGATAGCGGTAGAGAAAAAGGTAAAATAGGATTTGGCGATGGACGACACAGATTAATAGCCGCAAAAGAATTAGGTGCTACCCATGCTTATTTTGAATTACCTGCAACGAAAGAACAATTTGATGCACTTAATTACTTACTATCTGAATTTGGGAACGAAAAAGGGATTGACCACACAGAGTTATATTCAACGCAAGGAGATTACAGGTTAATTCAAACTTCTGATAATACATTTCTACTAAACAAAGGAAATGATATTT
>ERZ650311.266-NODE-266-length-35627-cov-6.154475_pt1 | contig 35627 bp, 76 predicted proteins | sample MGYA00376247_ERZ650311 | MGnify/ENA primary metagenome ERZ650311 (study PRJEB26733, sample SAMN07839324) | wastewater metagenome | biome: small river; feature: stream; material: water | place: USA: North Carolina | collected 2016-07-28 ...
AACGGTGGCACGACAACTGTCACAGGAACAGGTGTCAGTCTAAATGTACCAGGTGGGCATGGCGGCCAGAACGCAACGGACGGAGGAGCGGGAGGGACAGGAGCATCTGCACCTACAGGTGGAACAACTAATACTGTAGGTAATAACGGTAGCAATCACTCCTCTACAACAGGTGGGGCCGGAGGTAATGCCCCTAGCGGTGGTGGCACAGGCGGTGCTGGCGGAACGACGAACAATGATGGTAGTCCCGGTAGTGATGCTGGTGGCGGCGGCGGTGGTGGTGGCCGTTCGACGCGAACAGGTGGTATTGGCGGTAAAAGTCGAATTATTTTCACTGAAACCCAGTTAGCGGATGCTGGTGAAAATGGTGGCGTTCCTAATCAAGCAGTCAGTCTGCTCCTGATGAGACTTATCTGTGCCTAGGAGATTATTGTGTCCCATTACATCGAGATGTGTTCCTGTGGTGCAATAATTAGCCAATGTCGGTGTCCTAGCCCTGAGAAGGAAATTAGGATTACTGAGAGCGGCTGTCGAACTTGTAAATTGTTAGGTGGCAAATCTCCTGAAAGGCTCTCTAATGGGGAGAGAGATTCCGGTAGAACTTAACAACGAGCCGTGGACTGTAAGATATGTCTCTAAGATCAGAAGCAGGAGAGGCAATCCTTTAACTGATCTTGGGCATTGTGTCTATCGAACCAAGACAATTTGGATTCGTTCGCATCAAAGCAAAGAAGATGAAGTAGACACAGTGATTCACGAAGGTATTCATGCAGAGTTGCCTAATCTTCATGAGGATGTAGTTGCGAGGGTAGCTACGAGTCTGAAGAATTTACTGAAAGCCTGTGGTCTCATTTGAAAGGGAAGAGCATGAAGGTAGCTAAGGTTCGGATTAAGTGGAAGCGCAGCGTCAGCAACGACATTGAGAAGCGCGTAATCACGATCGACAAGGGTGGGGAAGTTACGGAACTTGAGTTAGGCGTGGAAGTGTCTGAGTATGTCTTCGATATTGAGGCCAATACTACAACTCATGTCACCACTACTCTTACTGATGCGGAAGGTAATGTGGTCACCTCTGACCTCTATTCGTTTCCCATCGGTGATCTCGAATTCCCCCAGCCTGATACAGAGTTTTCTCACGAGATTCTGGAAGTTCGTGACGTTTGATTGGTAATTACTGTGGCCGGAGCAGCACTTGCTGCTCCGGCTTTAGGAGCATATGATGTTGATTATGTCGTGCCTAATGTTCATCACGTTAGTTGTTCTAATCAATTTCATGCCTCGCCGAGAAGATGCCTACGATCAAGGACGCAAGGCGTGTGAATCAGGGTTAAGTCATTTGGCTAACCCGTATAAGTCGGAACGCTTCCGAGCTATCTGGTTAAAGGGATTCTGTGATGAATCCGAAGCACATACTATGATCGACTTGACACCGTATCTCGATGGGAGAGAAATTGACCAACTCCAGATTAACCGACTTATCGACAAAACAAGTGACATCGTTGAACAGCAGATTAGATCACAAATTTCACCGGGAAAATTACATTACGGAGACAGCTTCACAGTATTGGTCCGCACGACAGAAGTGCCCCACAATTATCAACGATTCCAAGAGTAAAGGGTTAATATGAACGGCATGGGTTCAATCTTGGTGAGGCTCCTTAAGCTAAAGTCATTCGAGTTTGAACGCTATGAAGAGCACTTTACTTTGAGTGGCGTTGACCAATCAGACGTAGCTTTCACGGTAACGTCGTCGTCCGAGTCGGAACTTCTTGAAATCGTAGATAGGTTATTGCCGTGATAGAAGCAGATCTAAAGGTCGTGATTCACATCGGCGACATCACGAGGCACCCTACACCTATGCACCGACGTATGTATGTCGAGTCGGTGCTGAGGGCAGCGGGATTCGTTGTTGACGGTTTCATATTTTGCAAGCGCGACAACGAACGGCAAATCTTAATCTTCCAACAATCCATTACGGAACCGTATCGTGATTTTAGTCCGAACACTCAATTTGAACAAAAAACTTAATGTGAAAGCCAATCAAAGCTTTCAAATCGTCGGAGAAGAGAAAGCTATCGTTACCGATCAGGACGGTAACGTGATCGACGAATCAACTTTCACAATCAATGTCGAAGCACATTGTGATGTCAATGGGCCTTGGGAAGGTAAGGAGATACCTGGAGTCAAAATTGTCCACCCTGCTGCTTACGAAGTAGGCAATGGCGAAACAAGAGCATTGTACCGGTGTCCGTATTGTCACCACGAATGGTATGAGGAATTGCCACAATGATTATTGAAGTTTGCACAATTGAAGAAAAGATGCCGCATCCGAATGCAGACAAGCTGGAATTGATTCGGATCAAGGGATGGTGGTGTTGCTCTCAGATTGGGTACTTTGAGCTTGGTGAGAAGTGCGTATATTTCCCGCCTGACACTGTGTTGCCTGAACCGGTCGCTGTTCGACTTGGTGTGGACAAGTACAGCAGCAAAGTAAAGTATCCGCCTCAGGGAGAAGTTCAAGGGTACCGAATCAAGGCAGCCCGCCTTCGTGGTGCTCAGAGTTATGGTACTGCTCAGAAACTTGATCTTGATTGGGATGTCGGAGTCGATGTCACGGCTCACTATGGAGCTATTAAGTACGAGCCACCAACGGACCCATTCGGTTTCAAGTGTGGCAATCAAGCAAATGACTTGCCTAACTTCCACAAATACACGAAGATAGAGAATATCGGGAACTTTCCGAATGCCTTTAAGATAGGCGAGGAGGTTATCTTCGAGGAAAAGATTCATGGAACTAATAGTCGAGTCGGGTACATCAATGTACCTGGAGAGTTGGTCAAGGTTCTTCGGGACGGAATTGAAATCGAAGAGCGCGAACCTGATCGTATCGACTTTGTTGCAGGGTCACACAATGTTCGTGTCAAGAATGATTCCGCGGAATCAATCTACAAGCTGCCACTCGAAATCCCAGGCGTGCGAAACTTATTGTTTGCACTCGGTCCAGATACAATCATCTACGGGGAAATATTTGGTCAGGGCGTCCAAGATATGACCTACGGTGAAACGCAGAAATCGTATCGTGCATTCGACATTATGCACAACGGACGCTACCTCGATTACGATGAACGTAACGCATTGCTTGACGAACACTGTATTGCTCATGCTCCTCATCTGTATAGAGGACCATTCTCATTGGAGAAGGTTAGGGAATACACGGACGGTAACACAACCATGTGTGAATCGTCCAAGGCAGGTAAGTTCAAGGGTCGTGAGGGTATCGTGATTCGTCCTGTTATGGAACGTAACAGCCATGCTCCGCATCGTGTCATCTTGAAGAGCATCTCGGTTGACTATCTTTCTCGAAAGAATGCAACGGAGTTCCATTGATGCTTAAGAGAATCATATGCTGGTTCATTGGACATAATCGCAACATTTACTGGTCTGCAAACCATTGTATTATAGAACCATGTAAGCGCTGCGGAGCGAAAGGATTGTACTTTTGATTCTTTTAGACATTCTGAAACCTATCCCGGATCTAACTGACAGGCAGCTAGAAAGGTTCTATAACAAGATCCTTCGAATGCCAAACGGTTGTCATTTGTGGATGGGCCACAAGGTTGATTCTGGGCATGGAAGATTTGATATAAAAGATGGTGTCTATATGGCACATAGGATAGCATGGAAGCTAGAATACGGGGAACCCGGTAATAATCTAGTTCTTCACAAATGTCCAATTGGATCAGATCCCCTTTGTGTTAATCCTAAGCACCTCTATATTGGGACAGCACAAGAAAATGTCAAGGATAAGTTTCGTGAAGGAGGTAGAGATCATAAAGGCCAAATGCACCCTAAAGCAAAATTAACAGATGAAGATGTAGTGGAAATCAGATCCTCATCGCTTAGGGTCCAAGATCTTGCAATAAAATATAATGTTTGCATATCAACAATATATTATATTTTGAGCCGGAAGAATTGGAGTCACATATGATCTACGGGGACGTGGAAACGATTGGCTTCCATGGAATTGCAGTCTTGATTCAGTGGGCAAAGGATGATGGTGAGATCCATCTTCATGAGGTCTGGAACAGGCCGATCCAAGACACTTTGGATCTGATTGAGATGTTCGTCACTGATCCTGATGGCGTTGTATTTTTCAACGCAGTCTTTGACTGGTTCCATATCCAGAAGTTGTACACCATCTTTCGTCTGTATCCAGACAAGACGCAGATACCTAAGTTTGCTATCCATGAGATAGCTGCTTTGGAAATGGAAGCAAGAGATGGTCCGTGTGTCAAGCCGGTATCCGCATGTGATCTGTATCTCCACGCTTGCAAGGGACCGTATCAATCAACGATGGAGCGTAAGGACATCAAGATCAAGCGTGTCCCAACCGTTCTAGCATATCAGTTAGCAGCGGAGCTTGAGAGCAGAGTAAAAATCAAAGACATCTACTTTGCTAGGAGAAAGAATAAAGGACTTGAGAAGTGGTCAGTAGAGGAGATCGAAGATAATCCTGACTTCAAGAACGTCGTACTACGCTTCGCAGCGTCAGGTTCTCTTAAGACGATTGCCGCGGACGTATTTAACATCAAGGAAGATGAGGTTCTACGATTCACGGACATTGAAGTCCCACGTAAGTTCCTTCCGAAAGAAGTGGGATATGCTCCTTACGCTAAAGCTCTCAAAGGTACTGATACTTGGCCGTACCTAATCAAGTATCATATCGACCATTGGGCACATCACCAGTTAGCGAGAAAATACGCAAAGCTCGATGTTGATTACGTTCGTCGTCTCTATCAGCACTTCGGGAGTCCTGAGCCTGGGGATGATGATTCTGTATTAGCATGTGCTGTTGCGTCGATGCGGTGGAGAGGGTTTGCAATTGATCTTGAGAAGCTCAAAGCATTAAGGGAGAAAGCCTTACTCAAGAGTGAATCTGCTCCTAAGTATGCGAACTATGTGCGACGTTGGTTGTATCCTCACTTATCCGAAGTGGATAAGGCCGTCCTGAAAGGTAGTACGTCAAAGGTCGTTCTCCACAGTATCGCACAGTATCGGGATACTTGCGAGCAATGCGAGGGGGAGGGCCATGATGCAAATGGTGATGAGTGCAATTTCTGCACGGATGGAGAAACGATACCGGAGTGTGCTAAGAGAGCACAAATGATTCTCGATGCTCGTAGTGCTACGAAAGAACGTGAAGTCTACGACAAAATCATCTTGGCTGGTCGTGTCCATGCGGCGTTCAAAGTTATCGGTGCCCGGTCGGGACGGATGTCTGGTAAGGGCGGTCAGCTTAACTTCCAAGCAACGAAGAAGCTAGATGAAGTCCGCGAATGTTACACACTCGCGTGGCCGGGTTTGGTTCTCTGCGGTGGTGACTTTGATTCGTTCGAAGTAGGTATCGCAGTCGCAGTATACAAAGATCCACAGCTTGAAGCGGACTTGAAGAAACTCGGACCTTGTGCGGAGTGCGGTGCTCGTGGGAAGAAGAAAGGCAAAATTTGCGGAGAGTGTAAAGGTACTGGTAAGGATGTTCCACAGAAGATCCACGGACTCTTTGCCATGTCCCTCTTTCCAGGTACAACGTATGAAGAGATCGCACGTTCTTCGGGAACGGCGAATGATTATTACAAGCGGGGTAAGACGGGCGTTTTCACTAAGATGTTCGGCGGCAACTTCAAGACCTTGATGGAAAAGGTCATGATTGAGGAAGAAGAAGCTCGTGCCGCCGATGAGGACTGGGAACGGCGTTACCCAGAAATCAAGAAGTCCCAAATCAGGATGAATGACAAATTCGCATCTATGCGACAACCGAACGGGATCGGCAGTAAAGTAGTCTGGCACGATCCCGATGATTACGTCGAATCGTTACTAGGTCATCGACGTTACTACACGCTGGAGAACATGATAACCAAGGCTCTATTTGATCTTGGTGAAAAGCCGCCGCCATCATGGCTTAAGATTAAAGAAAAAGTGGTACGCCGAGATCGTGTCCAATTCGCTGGCGGTGCTGTTAGGTCAAGTCTGTTTGGTGCTGCCTTTGCTGTCCAAAGTGCAAATGTTAGGTCAGCCACCAATCACGAAATCCAAGCGACAGGCGGTGAAATAACCAAGCGTGTTCAACGTAATATCTGGGATTATCAGCCAAGTGGTATCCATGAGTTTGTTGTCATGCCTCTTAACATGCACGACGAAGTGTTGGCGCCCGTTACACCTGAACTCGTGGAACCTGTCAAGGAAACTGTGAACAAGACCGTTGCGAGTTTCGTGCCACTAATTCCCATGATTAAGATGGGATGGAAAACACATTTGACATCATGGGCCAAATCATAACATTCAGTGTGGTAGTGGTGTTCAACATCATCATTCCGCTTGTCGGAGGTTACCTTGGCGGATACTATTACAATCGGAATCCTGATTGATGGCTCATTCCGGCTTCGAACAATTGAAACGCAAAGGTTATTATATGAACTCTCCCAAAGAGGACGATTTCTTCAACGATTACATCGACTTAATTTGCAGGGTTCTCAAAGTCCGAGAACCAATGACCATACGCGCTGAGAAACGATTAGTGGCGCGATTCAAGCGATACGCTTTGAAACAATGCGTAATCAGGGAAGAATTGACAGCCGAACAGAAGGAACTTTTCGCGGCATGTCGTAAGTTTCTCAAGAACTTAATTGATTGTACGTCAACTTACAAGAAGCCATTCTACAGAGGTCTCTTGAATATCAAAGACAATGAGACGATGGTGAAACTCATCTGTGTCAATCTTGAGGAGCTTTGGGAATAATGGAAGAGTTCTTCAGGCAGCTTGCGATTGTTGTAACCACACTGATGTTGAGGGAAAACAAAACAGAAGATGAAATCACGCTTTACCAACAAAGTTCGCGAGCGCTTGAAGAATTCTCCAAAAACCAGCGACTCCAGTTAGAGGTATATAACCTCCGATTGGAGCAGCAACTTGACAAGCTAAAGGAGGAACAGGATGATGCCGAGTGAGCTAGCTCACTCCCAATTCCTCTTAGCACAAAGGATTCACCGCCTGGTTAAGCAGAACGAGGAACAGTTGGACCAACTGAATGGCTCCCAACTGGAGGATGTCCAACGGCTGATAATCAAAGGTGATTACGACGGCTTGAAGCAGTTTGTGGAATCGATTAATTTGGATTATCACTCGATGCCAATTATGAAATTGAGGAGGTTGTGCTATCTAAGAGGAATTAAGAATAGTTCTCTATTGTCACGCGGTATGTTAATTTCAGCATTGGAGTCGAAAAATGAAGAAATCACAATCAATGAAACAATTATCCCAAACAAAAATTCGCAAAATTCTTCTTGAATCAGCTTTCGATCCGAAGGACGATATCGCCCTCCGGGAGCTTACGTCTTTTGAGAATCCTGAGTATTGTGTTATGAAGGCCACTGAGTACCTTACACAATACTTGGATGGTACAGGTGATGACATCACATTACGTGATGCAATCAGCCTATTAGTTTTGGCGCGAGGCTTAAATGCAGCCGTTACCTCCAAGAAAGATCAAAGCAAATCCTGAAGCTCTGATTCAAGAAGCAATCATCAAAAAGTTAAGGCAACATGAGTGGTTGGTCAAGGCCACCCACGGTAATATGTATCAGTCAGGATTTCCTGATCTGTATTGTTGCCACCACCGATATGGGCAGCGCTGGGTAGAAGTCAAGAATAAAGAAGCCTACCAATTTACGCCAGCCCAATTAGAAGAGTTTCCTCGTTTCACAGCCGCTAAAGCATATATCTGGATTCTGGTGTCGGACAGCAACGATGAGTACAACAAGCTGTTCGGTCCACCCAATTGGCAATTTTACTTAGACATTTGGAAGTCCAGGTAGGGGATTTAGCATGGCTACTCTGAGTAGTGTTGTTTGTACGTCCAAGCTGACGATGATTGGGACGATCACGAAGTCTGATGGGCAGTCCATTGTTGATACTCTCAACAAGACTATCTACAGCCGTGTTCCTACCGATATGAACTGGTTCATCCACAATCGTTATTCGGTTACCACTGGTGCCGATCAATCGTTCGACCTTGCGTCGTCGTTGCAGAACGGTTTGGGTGAAGCAGCATCGTTGACCAAAGTCTATGGCTTTGAGATTCGCAATCTTGAGACCACTTCCGGACGAGTGTTCCGCGTCGGTAACAGTAACTTTGCTTCGTGGCTTGGTTCTGCTACTGATTACGTTGTCGTTGGTCCTGGTGGTGTGCTGCTCTTGAATAACCCGATCGACGGTTACACCGTAACCGCTACGTCCGGCGACGTATTCACTGTCAATAATCCTGGAGCGAACACTCAGCAGTTTGAGATCGTTCTTTACGGCAAGGTCTAACCAATCTCGGTGGCGGCTCAGAAATGGGCCGCCACTTTCTTTAGGGATAATCAAAATGATGATTTGCGATGTGTGCGGGGTATCTAATGATGGCGTCCGCACAATCTACAATCCTGCTCGTTATGTGTTCACAAAGCACGAATTGTGTGAATTGCACGCGGCTAGGCTTGGCAAGATCCACACAGCAGAAATTGAAAATATGAAGAAACAATATTCATTAACACCTAAGGTTTCGTTCTGGGGTCAAATGAAAGCAGCTTTTGGTATCTGAGGAGAATTGATGTTCGTAACCGAGCGGTTCAAGTTGGCTGAGGAAACGGTTAATCTGATCTACTCGATGAAGCCGGATATGTCGGCATTCGGGGAGTTCATTTTCAACCGTACATATGCACGTGACAAGCCTGATGGTACGAAGGAGACTTGGCACGACTGTGTGATTAGAGTTATCGAGGGCACCTTCTCGATTCGCAAAAATCATTACGTTAAGAATCGTATCGAGTGGAAAGAGGATTTCTGGCGTAACTACGCACACCATATGGCGATCTCATTGTTCAATATGCAATGGTGTCCGCCTGGGCGTGGTTTGTTTGCAATGGGTACAGACTTCGTGTATGAGCGAGGTTCTGCTGCCCTTCAAAACTGCGCCGCAATCAAGATCACAGACGATGTAGGACGCAAAGTTGCAACAGGCATGGATATGCTGATGTGCGGCATTGGTGTGGGATTCGTACCTGAACGGTCAGATGATTTGTATGCCTACGAACCAATCGGATCGTATGTGCATGTGATCCCGGATACTCGCGAAGGTTGGTGCGAAAGCGTCCAAGCCCAAGTCGAGTCATACTTAAAGGGCAGCCCGAAGCCAGAATTTAATTACACTTTGATTCGTGGACCGGGACTACCGATCAAGGGTTTCGGCGGACTTAGTTCTGGACCAGAACCTTTGAAGGTTCTGCACAAGCAGATTGATGACTTCTTCCAACGCTTCCTTACTGATCCTGAGTACGATAGCGTCATGCTCAAGATGGACATTATGAATGCCATCGGGTGCTGCGTTGTCGCTGGTAACGTAAGAAGGTCGGCTGAACTGGCGTGTGGGTCCATCAGTGATCCAGTGTTCATGGATCTCAAGAATTACGAGAAGTACCCATACCGGGCAGCAATCGGATGGATGTCGAACAATAGTGTAATTCTTGAGGATGACGAGGACTTCGAGCATCTCGGTGAGATTGCTCGTCGGGTGATTAAGAATGGTGAACCTGGCTTCATCAATCGCCAGAACATGAAGTATGGTCGGATCGGCAAACGTAACGACAATGTTCGTGAGGATAAGGCTGACGCATTCAACCCTTGCGGCGAGCAACAGCTAGAGTCTGACTACGGTGAATGTTGTACGCTTGCGGAGACTGCGCCTACACGATGTATCAATCAGAATGCGTGGCTGAAGGCGTGCGAGTACGCAACTGTATATGCGTCAACTGTCACCCTGCTCCCGACGCACATACCTGATTCGAACGCGGTCATGTTGAAGAATCGTCGAATCGGTGTGGGAATCATGGATGTTGCTGGTTGGTCAGATACTGTCGGACCTAACAAGCTGGTCAAGTATCTGAATGAAGGTTACAAGCACATCAGGAAGATTAACCAATGGGTGAACGGTGAGGCTGGTGTTCCTGAGTCGATCCGCGTTACGACGATTAAGCCGGGTGGAACTATTCCGAAGATGATTGGCGTCCGCAGCGGGTGGAACCGTAGCAACTTTGAGTACACGTTGCAACGTGTCCGTGTCGCTGCCAACAACCCAATCTGTGATTTGCTGAACGAAGCAGGAGTTCCGCATGAGCCTGATGTTGTGTCTGCTGGTACTGAGGTGTATGAGTTCGTTACTCACACGCCGGGTAAGACAACACAAGACATCTCTTTATGGGAACAAGCTGCTGCGGTCGTGATGTTGCAACGGCATTGGTCTGATAACGCAGTATCGAACACGCTGAACTTCAAGCCGAAGTGGATCTTGGAATCTGATGTGCCGAGTGAAGAAGATGATGAAATCAATTACGATTGGGAAGTCGGACCCGACGGTAAGAATCGTAATCAGGTGAAGATAGAAATCTCTAATGGGCGAAAGAAAACTTATCGCTACAATACGCACCATGAAGAAAATGACATCGAAGCGGTCCTCAGCTTCTTAGCTCCGTTGACGAAATCAATCAGTCTGCTACCACAGGTAGCTGATGGTGTCTATGCTCAAATGCCTCAGAGCGGGATAAGCCAAGAGGAGTATGAACGTCGCCTAAGTCAGATCAAGCCAATCGATTGGAGCAAGTTGAAGAATTCTGTCACAGAACCTGAGCGTTACTGCATGGGTGACGCCTGCGAAATCAAACAAGGAACATGACGTGCCAGATTTCAAAGAGCTTATGATTGAGTTACTAGCTCACGATGGTTCAATTACGACAGGATATGATCCTGTTAGTCAGCGGCCTGTCAGAAGAATTTTATGTAACATAAAAGATGAGTGGTTCAAGTTGGAGTATTACTACGACACAGCAACAGCCAAGGATGAGTATGAATATATGCTGTTGCCAAGTCTGCACGCAATGCACTTGAAAATTCGCGAAATGGAGAAAGAATAATGTGGCCCTATAAGTATGCAAGTGTTGATATTGAAACAACTGGCCTTAATCCTGAGAACTGTCAAGTTATTCAGTTCGGGATCATCCTCGACGATTTAGAATCAGACATTGAAACCCTACCGGCTAAGTGTTGGTTGGTACGTACTGATGGCGATATCTACCAAGGACAACCGTTTGCGTTGCAGATGAATGCTGAGATTCTTAAGCAACTATCTGTACCCCGAAAAGAAAGTCCATACAATTGGTGCCGACCTGTCAAACTTGTCGAAACTGTAAAACAGTGGTTGAAGCAGTATGGTTGGGAAGGTGAGAAGTTAACATTCGCCGGGAAGAACTTCGCCAGTTTTGACAAGCCCTTCCTTATGAAGCTAGGCTGGAGTAAGGTTTTTCAAGGGCACAGGTCCTTAGATCCTGGGTCGATGTACTGGCGACCTTCCGATGGAGGAGTGGTTCCAAGCACAGAGGAATGTGCCAAGCGAGCAGGTATTACATTATCAGAGAATAGGCATACTGCGGTCGCCGATGCCCTCGATGTTGTCAAATTGATTAGGAAAGCACATGCTAACTGACCTTGAAAAATTGCTCAAGTTATTGGATCAATTCAACATCAAGGAATCAAAGTTAGAAGAACCAGAAGCTGATCGCTTTGTTCAATTGTACAGCCCTACGGGCACTCGAATAGTTCTGGGATCGGGGAATGGGTTCCCCGGCCATACTATCATATTTGAATTTGCTTCGACTGGCAAGTTCGTGTCATTCGGAGCATGGGGAGAAGAGTCGTGAAACTCGGAATCTATGTGGATATTAACAACCTGTTTCACCGGGTTGGGAAAGAATATCCTCAGCGTAAGGTTGATTATCGGAAGCTGTTAGGGAAGATCACAGACTCATTCGTAGGTGCGGAAGTCCACAAGGCTTTGGCTTATGGATTTTATGCAGAGAATGAGGCAGCAGGATTTATAACCTGCTTGAAGGAGATCGGATTCATTCCCCGCTATCGCCGTTATAAGCATATCAAAGGAGCCAAAAAGTTCCCTAGCTGGAATGTTGGTTTGGCGATGGATGTGATTAGGGATTTGGATGTAGTGGATCAAGTTGTCATCTGTTCATCGGATCGGGAGCTTATTGAACTCACTCGATTCCTTCAAAGCGAGAAGGTCCCAACGATGATGCTTGGTTGCGGAATCAGTGACACATTGAAAGGGAGCGTTGATGCGGTTATCGAAATCGGCCCGGACCTCCTTATTAGCTAACCTGATTATCGGCGGCGCAGCCCTATGTTATTTTTCACTTTGTTGCTTAGTATGCGTTAGTGAGTACCAGCGCTTACAGGCTAGGCCAATTCTTGAGAAAGCAAACGATGCTCACTTCTTCTCTCAACGATTCATTCACGCACTTGATACAGAACTAAGAGGGAAACCTATTGAGGTGCGTAACGGCAACATCTTATTATATGACCTTGTTAAGGCGGGTATCATCACACCCAAGTTGCAATCAACATTACTGAGAGAATATCATGGACTCAACCCCATCAAATAGATGGTCGTGTTTGGCGAAAGCCTTCAGCTACATGCTAGGTGTTCCGTTAGCAGAGTTGATCGCTGAGATCGGCCATGACGGATCACAAATCATCGACGCTTCTTTACCTGAACCTTTCAAACGGCGTTCGTTCCACATACAAGAAATGATTGACGCAGCGTTGCGGCGTGGTGTGTCAGTGACCGAGATCCAACGTGTTCCAGTCTCTGGAACTACGTCGCATATCGTGTATAACATGAAGGTCGCGCCGAACCGCTTCACTGATTACCTATCCAAGTATGATGGTGTAATTGCGACGCGTACATCATCTAATGTGCCACATGCTATGTGCGTTCAACATGGCGTAATTTTCGATCCGTGGACAAAGATCCCAATGGATGTCAAGGAATCAGAAATTTCAAAATTTTGGATTCTCACGGAATTTTGAGGGATCAAATTTGAAATTTTCCAAAATAATCAAATCAAAATCCTGCAAATCTCATGCCGGGAAAAACTTTGGAAAACTTTCCGAATTTTCTGTTTTTACGCTTGACAAATGGCCGATAATATGGTATAATTTGCATAGCGGAAATTGCGTCCCGGTTTCCCCCGGTTTGGGAGCGGGACGGGGCGGGATGATTAAAAATCACTTTTGGAAAATCGAAATTAATCAAATCACAAAGTTGAAATAATTCCCAAAATTTGATTCGCAAGCAACGGAGAGCAATCGTGCGAAGAGTAACAGAAGCAGACATCGTGATTGGTAGTATGTTTCCGACATTACCTGAAACCTTCAAAGGCTACCAAACACGGCTGACAATCTATACGGACTCGGATGAGCCACCGCTGAGGGAGGAATTTGTAATTCCTCCTTTGTCGGTGGCTTGGTTTTTGTTGACACCTTCGCACAATCAGCATTACGAACACAAGGCCAAAATCATGGACCTTGAGCCATTCCAACGAAAGCTAATTGAGCGAACGTCTGGGATGGATCGAAAATTGATTGTGACATTTACCTTTCTGATAGTCTGCGGCGGTCGCAGGCTAGTTCTTCCGATTCGCGATAAGCGGGTCCACCTTCATTAGTGGAGCAATCATGGTAAGATGTACGAAGTGTTGGTGCCCAGAGAATCTAGGACACAATGTAGGGTGCCCCAATCACCCTCAAGCTCTGTCAACGGCTCAAGCAGATTACGATCGCGGATACAGAGACGGATTTGCAGAAGAGTCAGACTGGTATCCAAGTAATAATAAGTCCTACAATTATGGTTTCAGATCCGGGAAGGCTGAAATTGATCGGTTAGTTGATGATGAGGCTCAAAGTCGTTGTTTCGGTTGACACCTTTAACTCGGAGAACACTATGCTAACGGTTGAAAATCTGCTGGCTATTTGTGACATCGCTGACTTTCCGGTTACAATCAACGGAAAGCCTCTACTAGCGATCGTTGATTGTGAGGATATGTTCGAACTGCTTAGCGAGATACCAGATACGTTAGATGAGGATGTGTCGATACGATCGGATCACTCCCAGTTTCAAACTAACATATTAGCGTCTGAACTGCGGGCACGGCTCAAGGGTGACATTGACAACAACTTCACATCGGACGGCGTTCAGATCTTCTTCCAAGTCGATAAGGAACCGGTCCTCTACGCACGCTTGCGAAGTGGCGTGATGGATCTGATTACCACAAAAGAAGTGGCCTAAGCCGCAGGGTCCGTAGCTCAAATGGTTAGAGCAGCACACTCATAATGTGTTGGTTCTCGGTTCGAATCCGAGCGGACCCACTGTCGTTTGTGTTAGTGTTTCAAAACCTTTAGAATCGGAGACAGTCATGGCCGCAGACATCTACAGGGGCTTCACGATTACCTTCAAAGATGGACGCTTCGAGGCCAGAAAAGGAGTTAACATCCTCTATGGCAAATCACGCGTCGAGATCGAAAGGAACATTGACACCATCGCCAACGTGATGGATAATATGAAGCGGAGAAATCGTGGCTAAGAAGAAACCTGAACCGAAGCTAACTAGGCTCTATGTCGTAGTTAGCGATCGTGGCGATGTGGGTAATCTGTATGAGCTAATGCCCGCACAAGCTGAGCAAATCCGAGCGATGGGCAAATCATCGTTGCTACGCAAGCACAACATGATTAACTCCTTCGGAGTCAAACCTCTCCCCTTTGATCTCCTATAGGAGACCGTATGAGCCGCTATTTCGACACACATTGTACCTACACGGAAGAGTTCAAAAATGGTAAGCATGTGTATATTTTCACAGGTCCGTGCATAAAGACTGGGAAATTGTACACAGTCCGCGTCCCAGGCCCTGAATTGTACGCTTACAATCAGGGAGAAAAGATTCAATACGCGATGCCAAGCGTATCTGTCGATGATAGGGAGTTCCTGATTAGTGGGTACAGCCCTGAGGGCTGGAACCTTGAGTTTGGCGACGAATCATGAATCTAACCTTCACCGATTTGTGCATGATTGCCTCGTACCAGTGGGGAGTCATAGGGAACAAGACATCGTTATGGATGATTGAGTTCCGACTGGACGAGGAGTTGTTCCCGTACTGCATGTTTTACAGGCACGAACCTACTACGGATCTGCCGACTATCGACCCGAAGGGTGGGCCGATGAGTCAAATCAAGGCTGCCGCCTTGGAGTTCTGGAAGATTGTGATTGATTGGCCTTCCCGCGAAGGTAACTATCACATTGTGGATGCCCAAGGCCTTCGGTCGGACATCTACATGTGTGAACAGCGGGATGGTGAATTGGTTGTTATGGACAGTGATTGGATGCCGGTGAAGCCGGACCAATTCGTCCACACTGAGCGTTTCGTTCCGGAGTATTTCGTCAACACCAACTGAGGAGGTAGTATGAGGTGGGTTATCTTGTTTGTGATTGCTTTGTTTCCGTTTTCTTGCGAGCGTCGGGCACCGCAAGGAAATTGGGACGCCGTCGAACGGGAGGTGGACTTTGATTACGCCGCATCGTGGAGCGACGTAGCTGACAACACGGTCTGGAACCTGTAATACATGTGTTCACGGGGCGCCCCGACGATGGGGCGCCCATATTCTCACGAAGGGAAGCACAATCATGTTGATCTGTCCGTTAGAAAAGGGTGTTTCTAAGGCCGAGTTTGGCTTTTGGTTGGGACTGACCTACGGCGATCTTGAAAGTTCGGATGCTTGGATAGCTATCCGGGATGGAATGGTGGTTATGGCCGATCACGTCATCGACGGCTTTATTTGTGTGATTCAAGACATTCAGGATGTTAGCTCGGCTATTCAAACGGTGTGGGAGGCGTTCCAGTGAGACAGATGAATTATAGCGAACCTAGAGCACCTGGCCTGCCTGATCTTCAAATGACGTTCAGCGGTTTCAATCGCGTCGTGTTAGATGCGGAACTGATTGCCATCGTCCAAGAAGAAGATGTGCAGACTGTGTACGCTTTGGATAGTGTGGAGAACTTAAAGGACCTGAAAGAGTACCTCGAAGTCGGTGGCTTGCCTTTCAGAATCCTTGGACTCTGGGACAACAAATCATATGCTCATATGGAGATGCCATGACAGTACTCCACGCACTGAAACGAATCAGACAGACGCTTGCGAGAGGATGGACGCAGCAAGCTATGGCTAGGAATGGCTTTGATATACCAGTTCACGCACACTCTCACGAAGCGTGCAAATGGTGCATCTATGGAGCTATGGATAAGATTCCTATGCCTGCTGGCATCGAGGGCACTATCCACAGCTTGCTGATTGATAAGATTAATGGGGAACGTATATCTACTTGGAACGATGCTCCTGGGCGTACTCAGGAGCAAGTCTTGGACATCTTCGACAAATTGATTTTTGAAACTGAAAGGAGGTGCTGAACGCTTAGAGTTTTAACCCTAAAGGAGTTCTGGATAGTGTACGGATGCTTTGTTGTCTCACTTTACGTGTCACTTTACGGAGAACAAAATGAAGCGAAAAGGTTTTACAATTCTGGAAATGCTGGTCGTGTTAGCTGTGATTGCGATATTGGTCGCTCTCTTGACCCCCGCGATATCGAGAGCGAGAACGACAGTGAGACTGGCGGCGTGAAACCAAAGGTAACCTTGAAGCTGCTTTAGCCCAGTTCAAGGCTACCTTTGGTTTCACGCCGCCGTCGCACTTCGAGCTACACAGCACTATGTTAGCTTGGAGTAATGATGCAGAATCAATGTCAACGGTTCGGCGGATGTGCCCGAATGTTGACTACAATCAACTTCTCGGTGTAGACGCTCACCTAGCGGGAGCCGAATGTTTGGTTTTCTTTCTGAACGGGATCAATGGTCGCGGGTTCAGCAAGAATCCAAGTAACCCGTTCATCCCAGCCCAAGGTGACGAGAGTCGAGACGGCCCGTTCTACGAGTTCAAGGAATCACGTTTGATAGACCTTGATGGCGACGGTTACTTCGAGTATGCTGATGCGCTTGAGACAGGCAAGCCTTATTTGTACGCTTGCTCAGACGGACAAGGATTCAAGAGGATACCTGAGAAGGATTCTATGAACAATCCAAATCCGAACTGCGGAGCGCATCAAGATCTACAGGTCTTTACGAATGTTCCGGTGAGTCCTGACTCCCGCGACATGACGTTCGTGTATACACGTTGGGCGGACACAACGAACGGTGCTCCAGACCCAACGAAGCAGATCAACTACAAACCACAAAACCTCCCAATCAAATATAATTCCTATCAGATCATCTCTGCTGGTCTGGATGGTGAATACGGGCTAGGTGGGATGGTTGACGAAACAAACCAGAGGACCCTACAAGGTGTGATTACTTGGTTATGTGATTCACAGGTCGTAGCTGCCAAGCCTCCCGCGTGGCAATACTACAACTTGCCTGTGTGCAACCCAGGTATAGTTGATGAGGCTGCCGCGAAGGCTAAGCGGAAGTTCGAAGCCGACAACATCACCAACTGGTAGAACCCTCGACCATCGCCCCGCTTCGCGGCGGGGCGAGACTCGTAGGTTCTGGCAAGTTACTTCAATCGGGAGAAGCTATGGGACTCGCTGATGGAATTGCGTGGGAGAAGGAGAATCCTCCAACACCCATGTGGGGTGATGTTAAGGTAATCAAGAGCAGCGATGATAACGTGAAGAAGTACGTGTTCAGCAAGGATGACTCGGTTGCGGAGTCGGTGCTTTACAAGTACCCGACATACGACAAGCGAACGGTGATCTGCTGTTCGACGCAATCAGGATGTCCAGTTGGATGCAGATTCTGCGGTGCTGGTGACAACTTCGTCAGAAGCCTATCGGCAGCCGAGATCGTATCCCAGCCTGTCAGGTTGATTCAGGACACCGGTATTGATGCTGCTTCGATGGAGCGGCTACAGATCATGTTCATGTCAATGGGAGAACCATTGCTGAACTTGAAGAATCTCATTGGAGCGCTTCGGGAATTATACAGGAAGTTCCCGAATGCAGCCCTGCTGATTAGTACGATTGGCCCGCGGATTGACTTCGGTCCTGTGCTGAGTATCTCCAAGGAGATACCAACTATCGGCCTACAGTTCTCGATCCACGAGAGCACAGACGAACGCCGCGATAAGCTGATTCCCTTCAAGGACAAGTGGAACTTGAAGGAAATTTCTCGGCGGGGTGAAGAATGGTTCTACCACACGAACCGGACACCGTTCTTCAACTATTGTGTCCACGCAGAGAATGGTTCTGATTACGATGTGACTCGACTGCACGACCTGTTCAACCCGAACATCTGGCAGGCGACAATCAGCGTGATATGTGAGCGTGACGAGCATATCGCCGCAGCTAATGCTCGCCAAAGAAAGTTAGCCGAGGACTTCCAAGCTAAGCTCTCGGCGAGAGGCTACCGAACGCGGGTGTTCGATCCAGCCGGACAAGACGACATCGGCGGCGGCTGTGGGCAGTTGTGGTTCGTGCAGGAATGGATGCGTAATCATCCTGAATATGCACGTGCGTCTGTCGGAAATGGTCTGCCAATTGTTCATACGCCAATGGAGAATGTATGTTAGGAGAATTGGTTGATGGAACACCGCCACGTGATGCAATTCATGTGGCAATCACACCAGCTATTGTTGACACGAATCTCAAACCGGGAACGCGAGTGGGTGTGATTAACATGACGGCAGGTATCCCTCTCGTTGGGATGATACAGAGCAACCAGATCGGGATCATTGACCCCTTCTTGCCAGATTACGTCCCACGAGGCGAACGGTGCTGGGTCCTGCTGTTCCCGAACACTATCATCGGGATGCACCACGAATGGCAGCACCCGTTGCTAGTGAACGATCAAATAAGGGAATCTAGCAAGAAGTGGATCGAGAACTTCTGTGCTGAGGAGCTTCTCGATTATCAACAATTGCTTGACGCCACTGAAAACTACCTTGAGAATGGTAGGAATTGGAACGTCGGGCACAGCGGCTATGAGTTCAAGGATGAGTACTGGTTGCATTATATGATTGTGACCGGGAAGTTCGTTCCGGAGAACGAGCGGTACAGTTTCTTCTACTGTTCCTGTTAAGGAGTAAGAATATGAGAGCTATGTTTTCAACAGATGGTAAGGGGAAATGGGTACGAACTACATGGCCTCAACAATGCGATAGTGATTTGTTATTTGGAAAACGGTGTCAAGGAGTCAAGGGGCACGAAGGACAACATTGGAGATACGGTGACAGCGGTAACTTCGAACACTCAACACCCAATGGTGGTTGGGCCTCCACACCTCCGGGGCATAAGAAATACATTACCCCATTGGAGATGCAGCAACACTTTTACAACACACATTCTACTACTGTAGTTGTTACAGATGTAGACGAAATTGCTCGTCTTGAACGTGGGGAGCTTGGTGACAACGAATCAATTATGCGGCCAATGGATCTGAAATCAATCTCTAAGGGCGTGTTAGAGAAGATATCGAAGTCACTCACAGAACCATAAGGAGAATTGGTCATGGATGACGTTATGTTTGATTCGTTGATGTTCAACTGTTACGCAGTAATAATGGGTTGTGCGGTGGTCTCATTATTAACTGTAACCATTCAAACCATCGCAGAGATTGTGAACGATAACCATGAGCAAAGCAATTCGGATGACAGAACGTGAGCGTCTTGGGCAACTAAGAGCCTTTGTTGATTTGTGTTTTGCGTCACTTGATGATGACCTGAAAGAAGTAGCGAATCAGACCGGATTGTGCGTCGCTACACTCAGGCGTCTAAAGTACGGGAAACTCACGTTACTTGTACGGTTCGGGACCGTACAAGCACTTGGTATGGCGGCGGGTTATAGGATGGAGATGCAAAAGACCCGCGTTCGGATGTTCATAATCAGGAAAGGAAAATGATGATTGTGGAGGAAAAGCCAGAAGTCGGTTCGATCGAGGTCGTCGATCAGGCGGAGATCGTCAAGGTCATAAAGCCCGGAACGATTCTGTGGCGGCCATTCAGCGTTAGTCAGCCGTCGAACAACATCTCGACGGCAAAGGTTCAGATGAACAACGTCGAATTGAAACCTTCACCGAAAGGTGGTTTCGTCGGGCGTGTGTCGATCGCAGCAGGTGGGTGGCTCAGTGAGCCGCTTCTACACGGCGGCGATGGTGCTGGGATTGTCACGTTCATTAAGCACGTGCCACCTATCGGTTGGAACTTCATGGTTGTGACAGCTACTTCGCGGAATGGTAATGCCATTTTCGCGGAATACAAAAAGACCATGAATCAAGAAGCCTACGTGACTTTGATGAAGAAGTCCTATCAGTTGAGGGCCATGAATCTGAACATGCCCTTCGAGGAGTTCGTCAAGTTGGTCATCGAAAAGCTACCACTGAACCTATCTGACAATCTGAAACGGTTGTCCGCTGGTTTGGTCTACACCAACGGCGAGGCTCGCATGGGTTATCGTTACCTGCCTCGGAAGTTCGATATTGTGGGAGGTGATTACGTCCCGGTCGGCTAAATACATCTGTCCAGATGTAAAGCTCAAAGGAAATGTATTAACTGCGGAGCAGTTGGAAGTGGCAGCAGCGGGACTCAATGATGGTGATTCAGCCTTCATCAACCCGCTGCTGTCACACTATTTGGGGATGGCAAGGAACATTGCTTCGAAGTATGTTAGGACAAAACGCTTCGAAGATGACTTGCTCCAAGTCTCCATGGTTGCAATGTGGGAAGCACTTAAGGAGGTGGCAGAGGGAAACACACAACTGATTGTGCAACGGTTCATAGCCTATCGTGCTCATAGAGCATGTAGGAAATTTCTGGATGAGTTTTCTAACGTCGTTCGTGTGCCGGAATCAACTAACCGGCACCATTGGCACATCACAGGCAAACCGCTCCAAAGAACAGAAGAATCGTTCACGGAGTATGGAACTCGCGGCGACACAAACTTACATTTTTTATTCCAATCAATTCTTCAGTGTTGTCACAATAGCCTGGAAGAGGACATCATACGACTTCGCTCCTATGGGCATACCGACGATGAGGTAGCAATCATCCTCGGTATATCTAGGAGCGAAGTCAATCGTATCCGTAGTACCATCGAACGCCGTTTTGAGGATTCAGCCAATGCGTGAAGTGAAACATTTGTCGCCGTCGTCATTATCTTTGTTTTACAAGAATCGTGAAGAGTTCTATATCAAATATCTGTCTGAGGAACGCTTGCAGCGTGATCCTCAGCAGCAACCTATGGCTGCCGGAAGTGCAGTTGACGCATTCATCAAGTCGTACCTTCACAATGCTATCTTCGGCAACTATGGCAAGAACAATGAGTATGAACTGAAAACAATCTTCGACGCTCAAGTCGAACCGCATAATCGAGAATGGGCGTGGCCTGTTGGTGAGTACCTGTTCAAGCGGTACAAGGAAACTGGTGCTCTACCTGACTTGCTGCTCCAACTTAAAGAAGCAGTTGGGGAACCTCGGTTCGAAATCGAAATCTCGTCCAAGGTTGACGGTGAGCACGTCAGCAAACCGTTTGGCGACGTAATCTTGTTGGGCAAGCCTGACCTTTTCTTCTTGAATAAGAATGGTTTCCCAGTCATCCTTGATTACAAAGTCAACGGATATTGCAGCAAGGCGTCACCGAAAAAGGGTTACGTTGAGATTCGTGGCGACAACGGTAAGTCTGGTTCGTACAAAGATGCCATGATTATTAAGCACCAAGGCATCAGGATCAACGTCGCGACGAACCTAGAAGATGTGGACCCTGATTGGGCCGCACAATTGAGCATCTATGCTTGGTTGCTAGGTGTACCTGTTGGTGATGACTTTATCGTCGCCATCGACCAGTTCGTGTGTAACAGTGAAAAGAAGAAGGATGGCTTCCCGGAAGTGCGAATCGCGGAACACCGTCTGCGTGTTGACAAACAGTGGCAGAAGGAATTGTTCCAAAAAGTGATCCGGGCGTGGGAAGCAATCAAGTCGGGTCACTTATTCTTCGAGTATCCGCGGGAAAAATCTGACGAACTCGTTGCTGCTGCGGCAGCTAAGCTGAAAGGCTATCAATCAGATGACCCAACGGAAGCGGCATTATTCAGAGAAATGAAACCTGGGTGGTTCTAGTGGCAATTTACAGACTTGTTGCAGATTATGGATATGGAGATAAAGCTTGGGTGGAGCGATTTCTTTCGGCTGAACAAGCTGTCAACTTATTCAATAATCGGTTGAGGCTGGATTTAGATACAATCGAAGAGTGTCTTGATTACGATCATCCGACGCATTCAATTGAGGAAGATCATTATGGGGACACTGAAGATTGGGATTGGATGGATTCATGAGCGGGTTTGGAACCTATCTGTCGAAGTGTTACTTGGTTGGCGTTGCTGCCTATTTCAAGGATGTCCAGATTGATGATTGTCCATATCAATTTGGTGGGCTTAACTATGACGCATGGATGTCCGGTTGGTTTGACGCTAGAGAGGCTATCACCATGACCGAGGATGTTGAATTCAACGATGAAGATGAAGAAGAAGAGTTCGACGACGAAGATTTCGACGACGACGACGAAGAAGATTTCGACGAAGAAGAGGACGAAGCGTAATCACGACAAGTGTAAGTCTTGCCGAGGGTGACCATTTGGCCACCCTTGGCCCTTTTAGGAGAACAAAATGGCGCACAGAGAAATTACGATGCACGCTGGGGATGCAATCACCTTGATTCTCCCGTCTGGGTCGAAACTTAATGTCGAAGTTACACAAGATGAAGCCGATGTTGTTTGTGACAGCGGTCGTGTAATCTTCACCGAATCTTTCAATTATGGGGATCTAGCTGGTCCTCCAAGCCAATGGAATCGAATCCTTCCGAAACCGGAGTAATTATGACAGAGTTTTATGTGTTCATGGCTCACTATGTTGACCAATACCACAAGCACCAAGGGTTCCTGTGGCGTGGAATCAAGATCAACGATGACCTAAGCGTTGATGTCCACTACCATTCGGAAGATTCCGGTGCCGGTTACTTCGAGAATAAGGAATGCGAACTCGAAGAATTGATTCGCGAGGCAACTGCTCTATGGAAGTTGATTGTCAATTGGCCGACAGGACCGCTGGTACAATCACTTGTATTGGCCAACCTTAGGACCAATCAGGGTGCCGCGATCGAATACAACCCGCAGCACGATGTGATTGGACCATTTCGATTCCACTCCATGTTCAGCTACAATCGGATAAGCTGATGGATTGGGATAAAATTGCCTCTCAGCAATTGCGATCGCAAGGATTGACTCAAGACCAAATAGGATTTTGCATAGGATTAATTGCGGAACATCGTATGCAATCTGATAGGGAAGGTTATAAAAGGGGATTTAATTCTGGAGTTGATTTCCAACTACAGAAACAAAAGCGGGAAACAATTGAATAAGTGACCACTTTTCCAACACTAACCCGGAGGTTCAAATGCGTTTCCATGAGTTCGCTGCTGATTACATGATGTTCGTAGTCAAGGGATCTAATTACGCAAAGTACCGAGGCTACAGGTTGGACGGTGAAGAGTTGATTCCAACCTTCTTACTAGAGCAAGTCGTCGGTACGACAACATTCTCCAATATCGGCATCTATACAGCCCGTTCGCTCCTTGCAGAAGCTGAGAAGATCTGGAAGGAAGTTATCGGGTGGCCGGTTGGACAATCATTGCCGTGCAAGATTGTCGATCAGCACTATTTCAGTTGGATCTATGATCCCAAGATAGATGCAACACTCAATGGTGACGCATTCTATGATTTCGATTCAAAAACAAGGTTCCACATTTGGGAGCTTAAATGAACACGACACGACGCGGTATTCTGGGTGGTATGATTGGACTCATCAGTGCTGGCACGTTGAAGGGTGAGGTAGGCGATCTCTTCGTGACACCTGAGGAGGTTCGCGAGTTGGAGCGGGAATTCAAGAGGAAGCAACCACTCGAACACGTCGATCCTCCCCTCGCCGGTCCGATCGTCAGTGACGACGAGTTGCTTGCGTGGATTGTGAGTTATAATCGGGTTCACATTCATAATGGACGCATCTCGATCGGTTGGTTGACGTGTGCAGCGACACGGGAGCGTCTGAAGAAACTCGTTAGGTTGCCGATACGCTACATCGGTGAAGGTGACATGAGTACCAAGATTCTGGACTGGCTCCTTAGCCGGGAAGAGTTCCTCTACCGAACGGACTTGGAACGGACGGGGCGAGTGGTAGTTCGGTACAAGCACAGGAGGGAAATGTTTGCCGTGTTCAATCGGAGGGACTTGTATGATAAGTTGGCAGATATGGCGCAAGGGTGATTATGAGCAAACTGACGGAAGCGGAGATTGAACGGCTAGCGGCCAGCAACCAGAAGGGTGCGATTCCATACTCATACGGTTGGCAAGATTTATGCCGAGCACTTAACCAACTCCTCTCCGAGCGTACCGAACTGCGGGAGGAGAACTCTCGCCTCCGAGACGCGATGTGCAGTCTGCACTCACGTCTCCGGGAGTGCTCGCGAGGCCGCTCTTAGAGGATATAAGTGGATACATGGATTATTGGGACTACTCTCAGAAGAAAGCGAGGCCGCAATCACGAAACCCGAAGCGGAAGAGATGCTGCGATGGTGTGAATCGAGAATTGAATACGAGCCTATCCGCTGGCTGCTCTCCCGTTACAAGTCCCAGCAGGAACAAATCGCTGAACTGAAAACTCAGTTGCAAACCCTACGTGATCGGTACGATCTGGACGACAATAACCTTCCTATGAATGGAAACTAATCATCGAACAATCAAAGAAGATCAAAGTTTTCCAGCGGGCCAAGGAACTCGTCAGCAAAGGTTGGTGTAGGCTAACCTTAGCTACGACTGCTGGTGGCATTCCTGTGTCGTATTGTAACGAGTCGGCAACAGCCTTCTGCGCCTATGGAGCAATTTGCAAAGCAGCAAGGGAGTTTGATTATGAGTATCTGCTTTGCACTATTGACATTGAAGCAGAGTTGCTTATGGCTGTCGGGACTTGGAACGATCAGGAAGAACGAACCAAAGAAGAAGTGATCCAAATGTTTGACCTAATAATCGAAAGGTTAAGTAATGAACAGTAAAGACGTGTTGGTAGCTGCACGTGATCTGATTGCGAAGGGTTGGACCCAAAGTACGTCCGCCAGAGACAATAGGGGTATACGGGTCGATCTGGATGGTGACGAAGCTACATGCTTCTGTGCCTATGGAGCCGTTGCTAGAATCGCGGGCCGTAATAATGTTCTTTTGCAACAGGTTCTTGACATTCTAACACCGCTCACAGCAGGTTATGGTATTGTCTATTTCAACGACGGTGTCGGACGTACTCAACAGGATGTGATTGACCTCTTTAACAAAGGAATTGAATATTGTGGTCAACAGGATACAAGCGTGCCTAGTCTGCCTTAATCAAGGTAAGTCAGGTCCAATCGGTTGCGGAAACTGCGGTAGAAAACCCGTCAAACATAAGGAGAGTAATTACGATTACCTGAAACGGCAGGCTGAGAAACGGCGACAGGAATCAATTGAGAAGTGGCAGGAGCAAGTTGAAACCTTTGACATGGATACGACTGGTTCCCCAGACGTTGACGATCTTGTCTTTGGAGACGAAGAAGATGCTTAAGTGGTATTGGCCACCAGTGGCCTGCATAATCGTGGCCATCATCTTGTCCATACCTATGATTGGTTGTATGGAGATGATGCTCAAGGAGAACGAACGGCGAATAGAAGCGAGGGACGAATCATATCGGACGTTCGGTGAACGTGCTCACAAAGCTGGTGTACCGGCGAATGCAAACCCTTACGTAGAAAGAGTTAAAGCAGAGCTTTGGCTAGAGGGTTGGTTACGTTCTCAAGAAGGAGCTAAGAAATGATACGCTGGATGATTAGCCGGGATATGCCTGGGGTTCTCGACGTTGAGAAATCTGTGTTAGGTACGTGGGTTGAGGAAGATTTCCGCAACTACAATCGTTGCAGAAACTCTATCGCATCCGTTGTATATGGCCGTAATGATGAAGAAGTTGTAGGCTATATGCTCTACACGCTGAAAAAGAACTCCTTCACACTTGACAAGTTTGCTGTTCATGCACACTGTCAACGCTTGGGTTACGGAACGCAGATTCTTAACAAGCTAAAAAGCAAATTGTCGCACCAGCGCCGTAAGTTCTTCCAAATCTTCGTTCCTGAAGATAATCTCGATTGCCAATTGTTCTTGAAGGCCAACGGTCTGATTGCAACCGGAGTCGTTGAGGGCACGTATCGCTTCATCTACCAGCATAAAAAATTAGAATCTGCTTTGGAGATTTCTTGATGTTCGTTTTCGTTGATATGGACGGTATCGTCGCTGATTTCGTCAAGGCCGCTTGTGAACTCCATAATCTCCCAGAGCCGACGCAATGGGATATGTTCGGAGACATGAAGTATTCCGAATACACGAAGGGCATGGATGTTGATTGGTGGGTAAATATGCCCAAGACGCCGGAATGTGATGACCTGATGGATCTGTTGCTCAGGCGGTTCAGCAACAATCAAATATTCTTCTTCTCCTCGCCGATGAACTACGAATCATTGGAAGGTAAGAAGCGGTGGGTCGAGAAACATTTCCCGGCGTTCAAGCGGAACCTGATTCTCGGCGCCAAAAAGTATGTTGCTGCCAAGGGCAACATTCTGATTGACGACAAGACCCAGAATTGCTCGGAGTTCATCGAACACGGCGGACGCGCATGGCTGTTCGCCAGACCTTGGAATGCTTTCGGCCAGCATCGTTATGATGAGATCGAGCGTATCGACTCATTCATCACTCACGTCTTTAAGGAGATAGCCGCGTGAATTTGATTATTGGGAGCAATTGCTGTTACGTGTACTACTCAGGCGTCCTAGTTTTCGAAGGGCCGCTTGACCAGTGCCGCGACTATATGGATCATCTTGAGAACATCCAAAGGAGAACCAATGGCCAAGCGAGAGTTCCTGCAACTAGCACACGTCTTTGATCCTAAGAAGCACAGCGTGGCTGGTTGGTTCCTATCGGAGAAACTTGATGGGTTACGATGTTTCTGGGATGGTGGAATCACGAGAGGAAAGTTGTGCTCCGCTGTGCCTTGGGCCAACATGGAGAAAGCAAGTAGGCTTATCCTACCCCCAACCTCTACAGGCTTGTGGACACGGTACGGACACCCAATCATGGCCCCTGGATGGTTCATCGACAAGTTACCGCAGAACCTTCCACTTGATGGCGAGCTTTATGCTGGTAGAGGGATGTTTCAGACCGTAGTCTCAGTGACGAAGAAGCTCACTCCCAACGATCACGAGTGGGCTGCAATCAGTTATAAAGTTTTCGACCTCCCACCATATATGGAGATATTCAAAGATGGGAAAATCAACACGACGAACTTCAAAAAAGAGTTCGAAGGTATCCAGAAATGGACTAACTTTCCTGAAGTTCGGAGGCGGTCTTTCCGAGACACGATTGATTACCTCAATGTACGCCATCCGCAACTTGTCCACCGGCAAGTCGTCCTCCCTTACAGTGAAGCGGAGGCGCTGAGGGTTATCGACGAACAACTAGGGAAGGTGACAGATGGCGGCGGTGAGGGTCTTATGATTCGTCACCCAACTGCATTCTGGGAACCGGCCCGCAGTTACAACATGCTGAAGGTGAAGCGATTACAGGACGCCGAAGCTGTTGTCCTGGGCTACACCAGTGGCAGGGAAACTAATCTCGGCAGCAAACACTTGGGTAAAGTAGGAGCCTTGGTCGTCGGCTACCGGGATAAAGTCTTTGAACTTGCTGGGCTGACCGATGAAGAAAGAATCTTTGATTCCCCACAAATGGAGCAATACGCAATTGACCATCCCGGAGAGCGAATGCCGCCAGAGGTCGTCTGTTCCAAGTTCCCAAGGGGTACGATGGTTACCTTTAGATATCGAGAGCTTACCAACGACGGTATACCGAAAGAAGCTCGATACTGGAGAAAACATGCCTAACGTAGCTATGATTAGCTTGGATGCGATATATCCGCCTGAGTGGCGGCTACTTCCTTGCAACACGGAAGCACATCGTGAGCTAATCAAAAGCATCCAAGCGAGGGGTGTACTCAATGCTCTTACCGTGGCTGATCGGGGTAACAGATTCATACTAATCAACGGTGTGTATCGTTGGGATGCAGCTAAGCAAGCTGGTCTCAAGGAAGTGCCTTGTGTCATCCACGAGGTAACTGATGATGAGATTCGTATGTATTGGGCCATGTCCTCAGCACCGAGGAAATATCAATGAGAGTTCAAATTGATACCGGGTCACAATCAGCGCAAATGGCGAAATTCCTCAAGCTGCTGGAATTGTGTGAGTTCGTGACAGTAATCAACCCAGAACAAATCGCCCTTGAACCTCCACAGTGGGAAACGTACAACGGTACGCATGACACGTGGTGCGAACGTATAAAGGCATTTGCTCAGCAGCTAGGCTTCGACGCCGAGATCATCCAATGAACCCGGATGAGCCATTCATCAGAATCAGTAATGTGTCAGTTACACCCCTCGGTGTTCAGATTTGTGTAGAAAGGATTCGAAGTGAAGCGGCAGCTAACCGACCGATTGATCTGACAATCGGCCCAGGCCATCAGTCATGGCCTCGAATGGTGGCTGCTAGTAAGTTGTTGCTCCGTGAGCGTTCTAGCCTTTTAGAGAAAAATCTCAAACTTTGTAGCGTTGACCAACGCCTAATATGGGGAGGGTTTGTTCTTGCCCAACAATTCTCATTTACAGAACATTCAAATACTAATCAATTACTTGGAGAAACTTGACGAATCTGAACTTCATATGTATGATGTTTGGAACTGGGACACAAATACAGGGTGTGCAGTTGGACATTGCCATAGAGCATTTCCTGATCGTGTCAAGTTAAATCAAGGTAACGGTTTCACATTAAGTATAGACGGGGACAATTGCACCTACCCTGAAGTAGCCATGATTCTGTTCGGTATCCCAAACAGCAAGGTTGACAGGGTTTTTTACGTGAACGGAACCAAGCAGGAAATCATCGCCAACTTGGAAAGGCTGCTCCAAGGATGAATATTGAAAATCGAAACAAAGTCGTTGAAGAATACATGAATCTTGTGTATTGGGCGACCAAGAAATATAGGTTCATAAGTGATTACGACGACTTGGTTTCAACGGTGTCGATGCACTTGGTTCAGTCAGTCGATCGGTATAAGCCGAATAAAGGGATGACGATGAAGTCTTGGCTGATTTCTCAAGTCCGATGGGCTGCAATCAATTACGTCCGGAGGAATTACAAGAAACCGCTGAGAAGAATCTCACCCCATCACGCCTGCAAAATAAAGGAGATCGACAGACTTGAAATCCTAAAGGACCTCTGCAAGGATGCGAGCCAGCGAACTCGAATCGCTCTGATTCTCTACTTCTACGAACAGATGAACATCCGTGAAGTAGCCAAACACTTAAAGGTGCATCCCGACATAATCTCAACCAGTTTCATGAGGTTGGGGTTGTACCATTATCAGGGCGTCCACAAGAGACTTTCCACGTACCGTTACCAATATGACAAGAAGAGATCAAATGAGCAAGATCATCAAGGAATCAAGACGAGTAGACTCGAAGTCCCATTACCGACTGTTTGAGCGGAAAGGTGGCTCAGGCTACTCGTTCCCCTGTGACGCTTCTGGTAACGTCGATAACCCAAGCAATTCGAACTATCTGTTCTGCCTCTCGATGCCGGAAGAGTTAGTAGATAAGGGCGTCATCACTTATGAGAATAACTACCGCGAACCCGCGGAGCTTGAGTGTGATTGCGGCGAAGTCATCGAACTAACAAACTTCACGAACACCTGTGGTTGTGGTGCTGACTACAATCAGAGCGGCCAGCGACTTGCCGATCGGTCGCAGTGGGGCCTTGATACTGGTGAATCACTTTCAGATATACTGGGGATACCTTGAGTGACGTAGAACATATGGATAACGTGTTGCGGCACATAAGTAACGTGAGAAGTAGTACCGACTTATTGGGCCGCCGATTGATTAATAACGGCGAGCAAAAGTTAGGAGTTCAGTTGATTGGTTTGGGGCAAATACATGATGCCTCAAAGCTTCTCAACCCTTTTGAGTTTCAATATCTCCGTGATGTACACAAAGGTACGCCTTCGTTCTGGGCCGCCATCGAGATTCATACGACAGGTAATCGACACCACCCTGAAGCGTGGGACGGTATCGAAGAAATGCCAAGAGTCTATGTTGCTGAGATGGTCTGTGATTGGAAGGCACGTAGCAGCGAGTTCGGCTCGGACGTATTGGATTGGGTCAAAGAGCGGGCTACGAAACGATTCGGCTTCTCGAAGCAGGGTAAAGTGTACAAGGAGATTAAGGAGTTCTTCGGCATCCTTTTAGATAAGGCCTTCGCATGAGCACATATCAAGAACGACTCTACGTAAAGGAGATCGCACAACTTGAAGCCCGGATCGAGCAGTTAGAGAAAGAACTTGAAGCCGAGAAGAAAACCTCAGAATATCATCGTAAGGACGCACAATACTTGAGGAGCTTGCCTCAAAGATGTGGGCCGTTAGGCCAATCATTTGGAGTATCCTAGGAGACAGTGATGAAGCAACTCTTCCTTGACATCAAGTCAACTTTTAACTTCGCCATGTCCAAGATCATCAGCATCGGGTTGGTGCTCGACGACGATCACACGTTCTATGGAGAGTGCAACGACTTTGGTGAGGAGCTTAGTACCAAAGCTCGACAGCATTATCTGCCTAGTTTGGAATCACACACTGATTTCCATAAGATGGAAGGTAAGCACTACAAGATTCGAGACAAAACAAGCACCGTGCGATTTCTCCTTCGTAAGTGGTTCCAAGGTCTACCCGATACTCAATACGAGGTGTGGGTGACTGATGCTCCGGCGAACTGGAACATCTTCCGGCGGTTATTCTATGAGGGACTCCCGGATCAAGTTTTCGATTATGGGTTTGACATAGGCACGCTCTTTCGAGCGAAAGGTTCTTCATCCAAGCTGAGCGACTTCGGTCAGCTAAATCATGCGCTTGAGAGTGCGAAGTTGATTCGCTACTGTTACACGCGGCTGATGAGCAAGGACGTATTGAGCTTGGCTCTGTTCGGCCACAAGAACTTTACTCCTGAGAGCCTGCTACGTTTGAAAACATTGTTCAATTCGTGCGAATTGATTCCAGAAGCCCGGACCTTATTACTTGCCGAAATTGAAAGGAAACTCGATGAATGCGGGACGATTACTAAAGCTGGCTGATTTCCTGGACACTGTACATCCGCGGAAATTCTGCTTGGCGTATGATACAACTGGCTATGTTGAAAATCTGACCGACACCAAAGAGTGCGGTTCATCAGCATGTGCAATCGGTTGGACGCCACACGTATTTCCTAAGCTAGTTTCCTACGGCCACTCATCCGACGGCCCTCAATCGTTTGTGATTCGTGGACATATTTACCAATGGTGTGACGTGGCTGAAAAACTTTTCAATCTTCCTTGGGATACAGCTAAGCAATTGTTCGCTCCACTCGATGAGAATGACGATCCGCTCCCGAAGCAAATGGCCAGACGGATTCGACGCTTCGTCAAAACAGGAAAGATATCGAAATAATGAATAAAACGGACTTTGAGACGCTTAGAGCGGGACATCTGATAAGCACACCGCTGTCGACGCATCGTATCAATCGGATTCAGGGACCGATGATCTATATTGAGGACGGTTCCCATGTCCTATATACAGATGTGCTCCGTGGTCCGCACACGATGAACCCTAACGCTAGGGCGTGGGTCTACGATCTTCGTCACGGCAATCACAAGCAGACACAAGGTGCACTACATCGCAAAGCCGAGGATGCCTACTGTTGCTTGGGGAGAGTTGCTTGCCTAGCTAAGGAGGCAGGCGTCCCTGTTACAATTGGGAAGGACAAAGAAGAAGAGGATTTGATTACTTACGACGGTAAAACTCTTCTATTGTCAGAACAAATCATGGAATGGGTCGGCCTCGGCACCTGTAATGGGAATGGTGCCGGTGAAAGTAACTCATTGGCTGGAATGAACGACAAAGGAAAGACGTTTGCTGAGTTGGCAGACATCATCGAAGAGAGATGGCACGTCATAGGAGTAACCAATGCCCCAACTCCTTGAAGCAGTCAGAGCTACTATCGCTAAAGGTTGGTGTCAGCATACTTTAGCGAAAAATTCTCAAGGTGAGCCTGTTCACTACGGAGGCCCAGAAGCTGTTAAGTGGTGCATAGTTGGAGCGATGTGTAAGAATGGATTGTTCGGCCAATCGTATGTGGACTTGGCTCAACGAATCGAAGAGATTGTCTGTACTGATATTCTCTCATGGAACAACGACCGTTATACAACACAAGGCGATGTGCTGAGTGTTCTTGATAGAATCATCAAACAGGAAGAAAAGAATGTCTGAAGAAAATGTTCTTGAGGGCATCACTGTACTTGAGAAGCGGATCGCTGAGTTAGAGAGACGGTACGAATCACCACTTCGGTGGAAGAAGATTCCTGTCGGCTCGGACGGCTTCGTCACGTTGGTCGATAGCATGGGGACCGATCAATCAGTAGTTCAAGCTGCACGGGTTTCCTACGGTCAGGATCAACGGGACATGACCCCTGAGGAACGGGCCGACGATCGTGCTCTGTTACGGTACCTGATGAGGCACCGCCACTCGACCCCATTTGAGATGGTGGAAATCAAGGTCCTTGTGCGGGTTCCTATGGACACTTGGCGACAGTGGATCAGACACCGAACGGCAAACGTCAATGAGTACTCGACCCGGTATCAGCCTGCGATTGATTCTATGGCTACAACTGATGAGTGGCGCTTGCAGAGTAGTAACAATAAGCAGGGATCGAGTGGCCTACTAGGATCTGATTGGAAAGAAGGGATGGACTCCGAACTTCGACAGAAACTATATGGGCACGTAACTACTCCCGGTGAGTACCTGAGTGCTCGCGAGCAGAACTTCCACAACCATGCAACCGAGGTCTACCAAGAGAGACTCAAGTTCGGTGTAGCACGTGAGCAGGCCCGCAAGGATCTGCCACTTAGTAACTACACCGAAGCGTACTGGAAGTGCGACCTTCACAACGTGCTCCACTTCTTGTCGCTCAGGATGGACTCACATGCTCAGCTTGAGATTCGTGAGTTCGCTAACGCGTTGTACTCCATTGTGAAGCAACTGTTCCCACTGTGCTGCGAAGCCTTCGAGGATTACCGGCTGAACGCAATCAGCCTATCGGCCCTCGATATTGAGTTGTGCAATCAACTGTGCGGCCAAGCGGTCAGGATCAAGGGCTTCCTGCTCGAAAGTCCAAATATCAATTGGCCCGAAGGGTGGAAGCCCAAGTGGCAGGAAGGAGTTCTGAAAGCCCATCGTGAACGTGATGAATCATTGGCGAAGTTGGTCCGGCTCGGAGTGATCTATGACGATTAACAGGAGAGACTTCCTTAAGAGCAGCCTCTTCTCGGCCCTAGCTCTAATATCAGTGCCGAAGCTGATTACCGATCCATACCTTCTCGACTACATTGACGAGAAGTGGCATAACCTAGGCAAGTTGGACATAGTATACAAAGGTCCAAGTACTTCGTTGATTGCGAAGCTGGATTCGATAACTGTTATGCTTGATCGAATCACGATGCAACATAGTACCGAGATCAATATCCAAGGTAACGTCGATCATTTCGAGGCGGCGAATGGGGAAATCAGAAAGTTTCCGTATGGCAATGTCCCGCTTGATAGCGGTGATCGGTTAATAACTCACTGGCATCTAGTACCACTGAATGGAGATTTGTCTAAATTCCGTATCCCTAAGGAGTGGAACGCTGATGACCTTAGAGGGCTATCAAATGGTTAGGAAATTCTTTCGACGGCCCCTGATTGAAGCACTCAAAGAAGCAAAGAAGAAAATTGAACAGGGCTTCTGTCAACAGACATGGGCTAGGGACGAGTTAGGAAATGCAGTCAGGCCGCTTGATCCTGAAGCGTGTAAGTGGTGCATAGGTGGGGCTTTGTCAACTACGGACCACTACCAAAGCTGCATGGACTTTTTGCAACTTCGCTTACCTGGATCAGTAGCAAGCTTCAATGATTCTCGCACCAAAGAAGAAGTGCTGAAGTTCCTCGATGAATCAATCGAAGAGTTAAGTACCATAGATAGGAGGGAGAGTGCAGATACAGGCAACGGATAATCGACTATATGTCAGGCCAATCGTAAGAGACAAGGATTCCAAATGTACCTTCGACGAAAGCCCGCTTCTATTTGTTAGAATCGGAAAGCGGAAAACGGTCGATGAGCGCTTGGCCTTGAAGCGACTGATTAAGGATGCGGTGCTCACGGACGAATTTGAAGATGAGGACTTGGCATCCTTCGGCCCGTTCATGGAAAAGTGCCGCGTTCATTCTTTCCGTTTGCTCTACAAGATTCCTATTCCTTTGGAGTTCGAATCATTCATCGACCCGCCGCACAGTTTCAGTGAAGATGCGGAGCTATGGACGGTGACTGTTCAGACTGACTGGATCAGGAAGGTAATCAGCGGCGAACCCTTAGGTCGCGCCTTGTTGAGGTTTTTGAGAACGGATGATGAAGAATTGGCTAGGGCGGTCCTAACCAAACTTGTTCCTAAGAAACATGACGCTTCGGAGGTTGTGCTTGATTTACGACAAGATGTTGTCCGTAAGGTTGAGAAAGCTCGACAAAAACGCGAAAGCACAGTTTGAAGTCGAGAAGTTGATTGAGGAGTTCGAGACAGCCTGCCACTTATCTGTAGGTCCCGATGCCAAGCGTTCTGAGTATTGGGAAGGTGTGGCAATTATGAAAAAATTGCGTATCGAAGAAATTCTCAAGGGTCAAAATAAGTAGGCGGAGCAAGCCATGATTGAAGTCAAGGTTAAGAAACTCGTCGAGTGGGCTGTACTGCCGACACGCGGTAGTGATCAGGCGGCAGCTTATGACCTATACGCTGCTGATTCCGCAATAATTTTGCCTGGCCAGTTGAGGCTGGTCGGCACCGGTTTGGCGATTGAGATACCGCCGAACTATTGGATTAAGTTCTTCGACCGCTCGTCGATGGGTGCTAAGGGCGTCGTCTTGGGCGGCGGGGTAATTGATCCTGATTACCGGAAAGAGATGAAGGTTATCCTCAACAACTTGGGGACGACTAATCTAATTATCAATCGGGGTAATAGGATTGCTCAAGCAGTTCTACTGCCTCGATACGATGTGTCTTGGGTAGAGTCTGATGTGTTGTCAGACTCGAAACGCGTGGGTGGTTTTGGTAGCACTGGGAGGTGACTATGTTGGTTTTGAGCCGTAAGACGGACGAAAAGATTGTCATTGGTGAGGGTGAGAACCAAGTGGTAATCACTGTTGTAGCAATTGGAGACGGTAAGGTCCGTCTAGGCATTGATGCCGATCGTAAAGTTCCGGTTCACCGTCTCGAAGTCTACGAAGCAATCAAGAGGGAGCAAGAGAATGGTGGAGCACAAGGTGGTGACAATAACGGAGGAACATCCTCTGGAAGCGCTGCTTAAGGAGTATGGCGATCGCGGTTGGGAATTGGTAAGCGTGTATCAGGAATCGTCGCTAATATTTAAGCGTCGCC
>ERZ650311.267-NODE-267-length-35568-cov-16.235153_pt1 | contig 35568 bp, 38 predicted proteins | sample MGYA00376247_ERZ650311 | MGnify/ENA primary metagenome ERZ650311 (study PRJEB26733, sample SAMN07839324) | wastewater metagenome | biome: small river; feature: stream; material: water | place: USA: North Carolina | collected 2016-07-28 ...
CGGTGGCGGCGCTCTGGTACAGGGCGTTGAGGTCGCCGCCGCTCCAGAAGTCGCGCTCGAAGAGGTCGGTCTTCTTCTTGGATTCGCGGATCGAGAACCACTTGCGGAAGATCCAGTACCAGGACATGAAGGAAACGGTGCCGAGCAGCGCCATCACGAGCTTGACCAGCAGGCTCGCGTTGGAGATCAGGGACAGGATGGATAGGTCTTCGGTGACGTTCATCGGTTTAAACCAGGGTTGCGAACTGTGCGCGGACAGCGGGTGGGATCGGGGTTGCGCGTTTCGAAGTGAGGTTGATGCAGGCGATGGTGATCTGGGCGTCGAAGACGGCCTGGTCGCCGCGCAGGATTTTCTGGGCGAAAACCACGCTGGCGTGGCCGAGCCGGGCAATCGTGGTGACGACCTCCAGCAGGTCGTCGAGCACGGCGGACTGCAGATAGTCGGCTTTCACGGAGCGCACGACGAATACGACGCCATCCTCTGCAGAAAGGCGGCCCTGCTCGAAGCCGATCGCGCGCAGCCAGTCGGTGCGGGCGCGCTCGCAGAATTTGAGGTAGTTGGCGTAGTACACCACGCCGCCAGCGTCGGTATCTTCGTAGTACACCCGAACCGGCAGCGAGAAGGACGACATGGACGAAGTGGACGCCCTGTTCGTGGCCATCGCGGGGTCGTTCGTGAAATGCATCGCAACATTTTAACGCACGAGTCGCCCCGATCCGAAACAACGCGGTAGATTCAGTGTTTCAGAATGTAGGTGCGGCACATTTACCTGCGCGGGAACCGTTGTAATTGCGGCGATCCTGTGCATAGAATCGCGCCCTTGATGGTAGGCTGGTGCGTTTTGTGCATCGGCCGCAGCAAAAGGCGCCAGTGCGCCGGGGAATTTGTGGCGCAATGCGCCGCAAGTCATGCAAGAGTCGCAAGACGGGCCGACAACGCGGGGGCCGAAATGCAGGTTGCCGCCGGCACCCGAGCCCGACAGTCGATTCAAGGGAGGAATGAGACATGGTTGCCACCACCACAAGCAAAGACAAGCTGTTGACCGAGGCCGAGATCCTGGTCATGCCGGAAGAGGATTACATGAACCCGGCGCAGCTGGAGTTCTTCAGGTTGCGTCTGTCGAAGATGCGGGACGAGCTGCTTGAAAACGCTGCCAGTACCGGTGCCAATCTGCGGGAGAACGAACTCGTCGCCGATCCGGCCGATCGTGCCACGGTGGAGGAAGAGCATGCGCTCGAGCTCCGCGTCCGCGACCGCGAGCGCAAGCTGATCAAGAAGATCGAGGAAGCCCTCGAGCGCATCGCCGAAGGCGAATACGGCTGGTGCGAGGAAACCGGCGACCCCATCGGCATCGGCCGTCTGCTGGCTCGCCCGACCGCCACGCTGTCGATCGACGCCCAGGAGCGTCGCGAGCGCACCCAGAAACTGTACGGGGAGTAATTCCTTCCCGCTCGGTGTCCGACCTCCGCGTTGACCCTGCTTCGCCGGCCCGGCCTGCCACGACCATGACCGCCCCGGCGACACGCGTTCCCGTCACCCTGCTCACCGGTTTTCTCGGTTCGGGCAAAACCACCCTGCTCAATCACCTGCTGCGCCAGCCTGCCCTGGCCGGCACGGTGGTGCTCATGAACGAGTTCGGCGCGGTGCCGATCGACCATCTCCTCGTCGAGAAGATCGACGAGGATGTCGTTCTTCTCGAATCCGGCTGCATCTGCTGTGCCGTCCGCGGCGATCTGGCGCGGGTGCTGAAGGATGTCTTCATGCGCCGCCTGCGTCGGCAGTTGCCGGCCCTCGATCGCATCGTCATCGAAACCACCGGTTTGGCCGATCCGGCGCCGGTGATCTTCACGCTGATGCAGGATTTCTTCATCGCCGAACGTTATCGCCTCGACGGCGTCGTCACGGCGGTCGATGCGGTTTTCGGCGCCGAACAACTCGTTCGCCAGCCGGAAGCGGTCAAACAGGCCGCCATGGCCGACCGTTTGCTGATCACCAAGTGCGATCAGGCGGCGCCGGAAGCCGTCGATGCGCTTGCCGCAACCCTTGCCGGACTCAACCCCGGTGCGCCGCAGTTCAGGGTTTCCGGTGGCGTGGTGGAGCCCGCCGCGGTGCTCGACTGCGGGTTATGGAATCCGACCGCCAAATCCGCCGACGTCGCGCGCTGGCTGGCGGACGAAGCGGTTTCCGCCGCGGCCCGCCGCAATCCGTATGCGCCCCGGCGCCGCACGGAATCGGTGGATTCGAGCCGGCACGACGCGGGCACCCATGCTTTCGTGGTGCGCATCGAGTCGCCGGTCGGCTGGGGCGATTTCTCCTCCGCGCTCGACACCCTGCAGAGTCTTTGCGGAGATCGCCTGCTGCGGGTAAAGGGCATCGTGAATGTGCGTGGCGAGGATGTGCCGCGGGTCGTCCAGTGTGTCCATCACCTGCGCTATCCGGATGCTGCGCTGCCGGCCTGGCCGGATGACGATCGCTCGACCCGGCTGGTCTTCATCGTCCGCGATCTCGAGCGCGACCTTGTCGACCGGGCCTTCGCCTGCTTCTGCGCCGTCGCTCCGCTGGCTGCCGCATGATCCGCTTCGGCCGCCGTCCTTCCGCGATCTTCCGCAGCCTGCTGGCGCTGCTGCTGGTGTGCGCCCAGGTTTTCGCAGCCGCGCATGCGCTTGGTCATTTGGGCGAGTTGTCGTTGCCGACGCGGGGCGGCGCGGAGGCGAGCGTTTCGTCCTCCGACGAGGGCGGCGCGCCGGCGTCACTGCGTCACGAACAATGTCTGCTGTGTCTGGCCGCCGCCGATCTGGCGTCGGCTCTGCCGTCCTCGCCGCCCTTGCTGGCGGTGGAGACCCTGTCTCCGGTCGTTCCGGACAATTCCCCTGTCGCGGCGCCGCAGCGCCGTCTGCCCCGCCCTCACAATCGCGGTCCGCCGCTTTCTTCCGTCTGAGCCTGTTTCCGAATCGTTGACCGGTGCCGGTTTGTCCCGCGCCGGCAGCGTCTTTTCATCGGACCGATCCGACTGGAGAACCGAGCATGACTTTTGTACGTCCGGCTGCGCTGTGCGCGGCCCTGGCTGCCTTTCCGGCCGCCGCCTTTGCAGCATCCCCCGCGGCCACCGAGGCCGATCTGAAACAACTCCGCGAGCAGCTCCGCGAGCTGCGCGACAACTACCAGCAGCGCATTGATGCGCTGGAGCGGCGCCTCGCCGAAGCGGAAACGCGCAGTACTGCGGCCGCTACGGCCGCCGCCGAAGCCGGCACGACCGCCAGCGCGGCGGCCCGCTCCGTCGCCGAGGCACGGACCGAGGCGGGCGGCGCAGCCAATCGTCCGGCCGCCGAAAGCGCCTTCAATCCTTCGGTGTCCTTGATTCTCGACAGTAAGCTCACCCGCTTCCAGCGCGATCCGTCGGCCTATCGCATCGACGGCTTCATTCCGTCCGGCGGCGAGGTCGGCCCCCCGCGCAAAGGCTTTTCGCTGGGCGAATCGGAGCTGGCCATCTCCGCCAATGTCGATCACCTGTTCCGCGGCAACGCCCGCTTTTCGCTGGCCGAGGAAGATGGCGCGGGCGTCGTCAATGTGGAGGAGGCAAGCGTCGAAACCCTGGCGCTGCCGGAAGGCTTCAAGATGAAGTTCGGGCGCTTCCTCTCCGGCGTGGGCTACATCAATCAGCAGCACCCCCACGAGTGGGATTTTGCCGACGCGCCACTGGCCTACAAGGCGTTCTTCGGTTATCGGGTGCAGAACGACGGCGTGCAGTTGCGCTGGGTGGCGCCGACCGATCTGTTCATGGAGTTCGGGGCCGAGGTGGCCAACGGCGGCAGCTTCCCCGGCGCCGAGCGCAAGGCCAACGGCGCCGGCCTATGGACGGCCTTTGCGCATCTGGGCGGCGATATCGGCGATTCGTCGGCCTGGCAGGTGGGCTTGTCGCACGTGCGTGCCAATCCGCGGGAGCGGGCCTTCGAAGACGGTGGCGTCAGCAACGCTTTCTCCGGAAGCAGCCAGACCTGGATCGCCGATTTCGTCTACAAATGGGCGCCCAACGGCAACAGCAGCGTGACCAACCTCAAACTGCAGGGCGAATACCTGCTGCGGCGCGAAACCGGCGAACTCGCCTACGACGTGGGCGGCGCCGGCGAGGCGAGTTCGGCGGCGCGGTTCCGCCAGTCCGGCAGCTATCTGCAGGCGGTGTATCAATTCATGCCGCGCTGGCGGATCGGCGTGCGCGGCGACTGGCTGCGCAGCGGCACTGCCGATCTCGGCACGCTCGACCCGGCGGGGCTGCCCATTCTTGCCGGCTACAACCCGACCCGTCAGTCGGCGATGCTCGATTGGTCGCCGTCGGAGTTCTCGCGTCTGCGCCTGCAGTTGGCCCGCGACAAATCCCGCGACGGTGAGTCCGACAACCAAGTGTGGCTGCAGTACGTCATGAGCCTCGGTGCCCACGGCGCCCACAAGTTCTGAGGAATACAACAATGCTGATCAAAACGATTCTGCGCCTCGCGGCGCTATTTCTCGCCGTGCTCGCTTTTCCGGCCGCGGCGGCCATCAACGTTTTCGCCACGGTGCCCGAATGGGCTGCGCTGGCGCGGGAAGTCGGCGGCGACAGGGTGAACGTCTTCTCTGCCACCAACGCGCTGCAAGACCCTCATCGCATCGAGGCGCGGCCGTCGCTGATCGCGCGCGCACGGAGCAGTCAGCTGGTGGTGGCCACCGGCGCCGAGCTGGAGATCGGCTGGCTGCCGATGGTGCTGCGTGAGGCCGGCAACGCAGCCATACAGCCTGGCCAGCCGGGCTATTTCGAAGCCGCGACTGCGGTGCGCCTGCTCGAAGTGCCGGTCCGCCTCGACCGCGCCGACGGCGACGTGCATCCGGGCGGCAATCCGCACTTGCAACTCGACCCGCGCAATATCCTGAAGGTGGCCGATGCGCTGGCGGCCCGTCTGGCGCTTGTCGACCCGGCCGGCTCTGCGGTCTATAAGGCCAATCTGGCGCGCTTCGCCGATAAATGGAAAGCCGCGCTGGTCCGCTGGGAGCTGGCCGCCGCACCCCTGCGCGGGGCGCCGGTGTGGGTTCAGCACCGGGCCTTTCCGTATCTCTCGGACTGGCTCGGGCTGAAGGAGCTCGGCGCGCTGGAGCCCAAGCCGGGCGTCGAGCCGGGCAGCACGCAACTGGCCGGCATCCTCGAACGTCAGAAGGCGACACCGGCCAGGATGATCCTGCGCCCGGCCTACACGCGGCCGACGGCGTCGGATTGGCTGGCCGAACGGGCGCATATTCCGGTGGTGGTGTTGCCCTTCACGGTGGGCGGCTCGGCCGAGGCGAACGATCTCTTCGGGCTCTTCGACGACACCGTCCGGCGTCTGCTCGCCGCACTGAAGTAGGAGGCCGTATGGGGGAAATCCTGCTCCGCGTGACCGGGCTTGTCGCCGGCTATGCAACGCCGGTGGCCGGCCCTTTAGGTTTCGAGCTGCGCCGGGGCGAAATCCTCGGCCTTGCCGGACCCAACGGCGCCGGCAAGTCCACGCTGCTCAAGGCGCTGTGGGGCGGCGTCCGGGTGTTTGGCGGCACGGTGGAAAAGGCACCGGGGCTGGCGATTTCCCATCAGGCCCAGGGTTTCGACGACCTGCGCGGCGTGCCGCTGACCGGACGCGAGTTGCTGCGTCTGACCGGCGCCACGCCCGACGGCTTGCCGCCCTGGCTGGCCGGACGTCTCGATCAGCGCCTCGACCGCCTGTCCGGCGGTCAGCTGCAGTTTCTGCGCCTGTGGGCTTGTCTCGCTGCGCCGGCCGATCTGGTCCTGCTCGACGAACCGACCAACAACCTCGACCGTGCCGGCGTTGCCTTTCTGGCGGACTGGCTCGGTCGAGCCCATTCCGGGCAGGGCATCGTGATCGTGTCCCACGATCACGGGTTCATCGACGGCGTATGCACGCGGGTCGTCGAGGTGGGCGCATGAACTGCCGGCGCCACGCCAGGAACGCAAACTGCGGCTTTGCGAGGACGCGCGCCGCGTCTGGGGAGTTCTCATGAGTTTCGATCTGCTCTTCGATCCGTTGTTTCGGGTGCCTTTCTTTACCGGCTTGCTGCTCGCGGCGCTGTTGCCGCCGATCGGCATGTATCTGCGCCTGCGCAACGAATGGCTGGCGGCGCTGGCTTTCGCCCAGATGGCGTCGGCCGGCGCCTTGCTGGCGATGGTTACCGGCTGGCCGATGCTGGCCGGCGGCGCGCTGGCGGCGCTGCTGGCGGCCCTCGCCAAGGGGCTGATGGCGCGCGCCGGAGCCGGCGCATACGCGTCGATGATGCTGCTTGCCTGGGGCGGGGGCGTGTTGCTGGTGGCCAATCACCCGCTTGCCGAGCAGGCCGGCCACGCCCTTTTCGACGGCCAGTTGTATTTCACCGGCGAAGGCCACCTGCTGGCCGCCGGTGTTGCCTGTGCGGTGGTCGTGCCTCTGCTGGCCTGGTTGTCGAAGCCGCTCCTGCTCGGGCGCCTGTTCCCCGAGTTCTACCGGGCCCGAGGGCGCGATGCCCGTCCGCGGCTGATGCTGTTCGACCTCCTTGCCGGTCTGGCCGTGGCGCTGGCGACGATCAGCCTCGGTGTGATGGCGGCCTTCGCGCTGGTGTTCGTGCCGCCTCTCATCGCTTACCGCTTTGCCGCCAGTTGGCGGGCGGGGCTCGTGCTGTCGTCGGTCATCGGGATGGGGGGATATTGCGTTTCTTTTGCGGCGTCGCTAGGTTTCGACCAGCCATTCGGGCCGGTATGCGCAGTGCTTCTGGTTATGCTTTCTGTGATGTCCAGTGTGAATTCGGACAGGATGTAAATCACGGAGGGGATGTCATGTTGAGTGATATCCTAATAATTCGAATTTAATTACCCGGGGGGTGTGCGAGTGGCGTTACCGTTTTTCGGCAAAAAGCCTGTTCCTGCCGGAAGCACCGTACCCCGCTCCCGGACGAGTCCCGGCGCTGCGTCCTCATCCATGCCTTCGTCCGCCCGGCCTCGTCCGGCCGCCCCGCGGAGCGAGGCTCCGCCCCACGATTTCACCATTGCCGGCGGCGACCTGAACCGCGTGCTCGCCCAGTATGCCGACAAGGTGCACGTGGAAGAGGGCGTCGACGAGATGGCGCCTCCTGCCGAGGAAGCCGCCATCCTCTACGCCAACGGCGGCGACGACGAAGCGCGCTTGGTTCTCGAGAACGCGCTGGAAACGATTGACACCCCCGAAGCCCGTTTCAATTTGTGGTCGATGCTGCTCGATCTGATGCGTCTGACCGCGCAGCGGGAGCGTTTCGAGCAGCTTAGCCTGGCCTTTGCCACCGAATTCGAGCGTTCGCCCCCGGCGTGGCAGGATCTGTCTTCTCCCGTTTCCCGCTCGGACGGGCGGCCGAAAGTGCAAACGGTCAACCTCTCCGGCCAGCTTGGCGGGCAGGCCGCGGCTCAGTTTGCGCAGTTGATTCAGATCGGCATGCGTGCCGGTGCGCTGCGTGTCGATCTGGCCCGCCTGACCAGTGTCGATAACGCCGGTGCCGAGCTTTTGCTGAGGGCCGTCCGGGGCTTGCGGCGGGCCAAGATCAAGCTGTCCTTGTCGGGCGCCAGCCACTTGGCGAACATCCTTGGCGGTCAGGTGACGAACGGCAAGCGCGAAAACCAGACTCTCTGGCTGCTGCTGCTGGAAATCCTGCAGTACACCGACCAGCAGGAACACTTCGAAGAGTTGGCCGTCGAATATGCCATGACCTTCGAGGAGTCGCCGCCGTCCTGGGAGCCGCCGCCCACTGTCACCGCCAGCCAGACCGGCGCCGAAGCCGTCGATGCGACGATGAACCAGATCTACACGCTGGAAGGCGAGATCGTCGGGCCGAACACCGCTGCGCTACGCAACATCACCACTTTTGCGGGCGACAAGACCAAGGTCGAAATCGATTGCCGAGGGTTGCGGCGCATGGATTTCGTGTCGGCCGGCACCTTGTTCAACATCATCTCGCAACTGAACATGAAGGGGCGTCTGGTCGTGTTGAAGGGCGTCAACTCGATGGTGGCTGCGCTCATGCAGGTGATGGGGCTGCATCAGGTCGCCCGCATCGAACTGCGCGGCTGAGCGCCCCGGTTTTCACGCCGTTTCTGTTTTGTCGGGCCGGCTTTCTGCCGGCCTTGTAATTCCTTTTTTCATCCCCACATCGATCCGATGGAACAATATCGCGGCACCACCATTCTCTCGGTCCGGCGTGGCCGGCACGTGGCCCTTGGGGGCGACGGGCAGGTCACACTCGGAAATATCGTCATCAAGTCCACCGCCCGCAAGGTGCGCAGCCTGTATCAGGGGCGCATTCTGGCCGGTTTCGCCGGCGGCACGGCGGACGCTTTCACGCTCTTCGAGCGCTTCGAGGCCAAGCTCGAGAAGCACCAGGGCAACCTGCTGCGCAGTGCCGTGGAGCTCGCCAAGGATTGGCGCACCGACCGCGCCCTGCGTCGCCTCGAAGCCATGCTGGCGGTGGCCGATCTGGACAACTCGTTGATCATCACCGGCAACGGCGATGTGCTGGAGCCCGAGCAGGGCATCGTGGCGATCGGCAGCGGCGGCGCTTATGCCCAGGCCGCCGCCCGCGGCCTCATCGAGAACACCGAGCTGACGCCGGAAGAAGTGGTCAAGAAATCCCTGACCATCGCCGGCGATCTGTGCATCTACACCAACCAGAGCCACATCATCGAGGTGCTCAAGCCATGAGTCCGCAAAGCCGCCTTAAGGGCGAATGCTCCCGCCTGGCCGGAAGGGGGCCCCAATGACCCAGATGACGCCTCCCGAGATCGTCTCGGAACTCGACAAACATATCGTCGGTCAGGGCAAGGCCAAGAAGGCCGTTGCGGTCGCGCTGCGCAACCGCTGGCGGCGCGCCCAGGTGGCCGAGCCGCTGAAGAGCGAAATCACCCCCAAGAACATCCTGATGATCGGCCCGACCGGCGTCGGCAAGACCGAGATCGCCCGTCGTCTGGCCCGTCTGGCCAACGCGCCCTTCATCAAGATCGAGGCCACCAAGTTCACCGAGGTGGGCTATGTTGGACGCGATGTGGACACGATCATTCGCGATCTCGTCGAAATCGCCATCAAATCGCACCGCGAGCAGGCCACCCGGAAAGTGCGCGACCGCGCGATGGATGCCGCCGAGGACCGTGTCCTCGACATTCTGCTGCCGCCGGCCCGGCCGACGGTGGGGTTCGGCTCCGACGCAGCGCCCGAAGACAACGCCACCCGCCAGAAATTCCGCAAGAAGCTGCGCGAGGGTGAGCTGGACGACAAGGAAGTCGAGATCGAGGTGGCTGTGCCCGGGATGAGCGCCGAAATCCTCGCGCCGCCGGGCATGGAAGAGCTTTCCGGCCAACTCCAGAGCATGTTCCAGAACATCGGTGGCGGGAAGAAGAAATCCCGCAAGCTCAAGATCGGCGAAGCGATGAAGTTGCTTGCCGACGAGGAGGCCACCAAGCTGGTGAACGACGAGGAGGTGAAAGCCGAGGCGCTGCGGATGGTCGAGCAGAACGGCATCGTCTTCCTCGACGAGATCGACAAGATCGCCACCCGCTCCGACAGTCACGGCGCCGACGTGTCGCGTCAGGGCGTCCAGCGCGACCTGCTGCCGCTCGTCGAAGGAACGACGATCAGCACCAAGTACGGCATGGTGAAGACCGACCACATCCTGTTCATTGCCAGCGGCGCCTTCCACCTGTCGCGCCCGTCCGACCTGATTCCCGAACTGCAGGGGCGTTTCCCGATCCGCGTCGAGCTGGATTCCCTGTCGGTCGAGGATTTCGAGTGCATCCTGACGCAGACCGACGCCTGCCTGACCCGCCAGTACGAAGCCCTGCTGGCAACGGACGGCGTGGTGCTGGAGTTTGCGCCGGAGGGTATCCGCCGCCTCGCCGAGATTGCCTTCCAGGTGAACGAGAAGACCGAGAATATCGGCGCCCGTCGCCTTTACACGGTCATGGAAAAGCTTCTCGAAGAGCTGGCCTTCGAGGCCGGCAAGGCGGGCGAGCAGAAGGTGTTGATCGATGCGGCCTACGTGGATGGCCGTCTCGAGATGCTTGCCCAGCGGGAGGATCTGGCCCGCTACGTGCTGTAAGCCGTCGGGCGGGCACCTTTCGCCCGCCCCCGTTTCTCCGGGAAAACCCCGACGCCGGCCCCGATGGGCCGGTTTTACAATGGGCGCCCGACCGGCACCTGTCCGGACATCACTTCGCGGATTCGTCCGTTTCCGGCCATGCTGCTGCGCATCATCTCCATTCTCTTTCCGCTGTTCGCCATCACCGCAGTGGGTTTTCTGGTCGGACGACGGTCGCGGCCGGATTTGTCCCAAGCCAACAAGCTCAACATGGATGTCTTCGTGCCGGCGCTGGTGTTCGGTGCGTTGGCCAACAAGTCCTTCCATATCGCCGAATTCCTGCCCTTGCTCGGTGCAACCTTTGTTGCGGTGGTCGGTTCGGGGCTTCTCGGCTGGGGTGTGGCGCGGCTGATCGGGGTGGCGCCGCGCACCTTCGCGCCGCCGATGATGTTCAACAACTGTGGCAACCTGGGCCTGCCGTTGGCGGTGCTGGCCTTCGGCGATCAGGCGCTGGCGCCGGCCGTGGTGATGTTTATGGTGTCGAACCTGCTGCACTTCACCTTCGGCGCCTGGTTGCTGGATCACGATATCCGGCTGCTGAGCGTGTGGCGGGTGCCGTCGGTGATCGCCACGATCAGCGGGCTGGCGGTGGGTATTGCCGGCATCGAGGTGTGGCCGCCGGCGATGCTGGCGATCAAGATGCTGGGCGACATCTCCATTCCGCTGATGCTTTTCGCGCTGGGCGTGCGGCTCAGCGAGTCGCGCATTCCGTCGGTCCGTCTGGGTCTGATCGGCGCGGTGGCGCGGCCGGCCATCGGCCTTGCACTGTCGGTGGTGCTGGTGACGGTGGTGCCGTTGCCGGAGCGGGAGCGGGCATTGCTGCTGGTGTTCGGTGCGTTGCCGCCGGCGGTGCTGAACTACATGTTTGCCGAGCGCTATCACCAGGAGCCGGAAAAGGTGGCTTCGATGGTGTTGATCGGCAACGTGATGGCGGTGGTCTTCCTGCCGCTGGCACTGGCGATCGGGCTCTGAGGCGGCGTCGCGGCGGCCTCAGTCGGCGCCGGTAAAGCGTCCCATCTGGCGCCGGTCGCGCTTGGTGGGGCGGCCGTGGAGGTCGGAGCCGGGCGTGGCGGCGAGCTTGCGCTGCTCTCTCAGGGCTTCGCGGGCAGCGACGCTGTCGGCGGTTTCTTCGTAGAGCGTCTGCGCGATGGCGGCGCTGCCGCGCTTGTCGGCAATGCCCTTCACGATCACGCAGTAATGCGTTTCGGCGATCTGGATGTCGATCCGGTCGCCGATTTTTACGTCCCGCGCGGGCTTTACCCGTACTTCGTTGAGCTGGATCTTGCCGCCGTCCACGGCTTCGGTGGCCTGGGTGCGGTGCTTGAAGAAGCGGGCTGCCCACAGCCATTTGTCGAGTCGGACGCGTGCGTCGAGGTCTTCGGTGGGTTTCATTCTCTGACCGGCCGTTTGGCCAGTTTCCGTTGCAGGGTTCGTCGATGCATTTTAAGGGCGCGGGCGGTGGCGGAGATGTTTCCATCGTTCTCGGCCAGCACGCGCTGGATGTGCTCCCATTCCAGCCGGTCCACCGACATCGGGCCGGCGCTCACGCCGTCGTCGATGATCACGTCGGTGGCGCTGAGCGCCTTGAGGATCGCGTCGACGTCGGCCGGCTTGGCTAGGTATTGCGTGGCGCCCAGCTTGATGGCGTCCACGGTGGTGGCGATGCTGGCGTAGCCGGTGAGCACGAGGATGCGGCAATCCGGGTTGGCGGCCAGCAGAGGTTCGATCAGGCGCAGGCCGGAGCTGCCGCCGATGTTGAGGTCGAGCACGACGTATTCGGGTTCGTGCTCGCGGGCAAGCGCGAGCGCGCTTTCCGGGTCGGTGGCGCCGAAGACGGCAAAGCCGCGCTGGCCAAGGGCGCGGGTGAGCACGCGGTTGAAGGCGGGGTCGTCGTCGATGACGAGAATGTGCGGAGCGTCCTGGTTCATGGGCGGCGGGTGGGGCGAAGAGCGGCGAGGGGAAGGGTGAGGGTGGCGACGGTGCCGCCGCCGGGGCGCGGTGCGAAGCCGATGTGGCCGCCGCAACGCTCGACGGCACTGAAGGCGAGCAGCAGGCCGATGCCGAGGCCGGCGCCGGGTTCGGCGACCGACTCGCGACCGTTCTGGAGGGCGCCGGGCATGCCGGGGCCCCGGTCGAGGACGCGGACGACAAGACGCTCGTCGTCGATCTCGGCCTCGCATTCGACCCTTTCGGGGCAGGCGTCGGCAGCGTTGTTGATGAGGTTGTGGATGGCTTGTTCCAGCGTGGTGTCGGCGATCAGTTCGGGGGCCGGGTTGCCGCAATCGATGCGCGTCGCGAGCGGCACATGGGGGCGCAGGCTGCGCCAGCGGTCGGCGATGGCGCGCAACCAAGCGTCGGCCGGCAGGGCGGAGCCGCCTTCGGCACGCAGGCTGCCGGCACGCAGGGTGAGGCCGCCGAGGATGGTCTTGCAGTGGTCGATCTGGGTGCCGAGCAGCGCGGCGTCGGCGCGGGTGTCGTCGTCGAGGGCCGGGTTGCGGGCCAGTTCGCCGGCGAGAATGGCCATTGTACCCAGCGGGGTGCCCAGTTCGTGGGCCGTGCCGGCGGCCAGATTGCCGAGCGCGACGATGCGTTCGTTGCGCAGACGGGCTTCCCGGGCGGCGGCCAACGCCAGATCGCGGTGCCGGATGGCGGCGGTCATCCGCACCACGTACCAGACGATGACGCCGGCCGACAGGGCGAAGGTGAGCCACATGCCGGCCAGATGCCAATGCACGGCGAGGCCGGAATCGTAGATGTCGAGCTGTTCGTTGAAATCCCATAGCACCGAGTAGGCAGCCACCGCGAGCACTGCGAGGGTCCAGGCCCAGGCTGCGGTGAGCGTCGCGGCGCCGATGGCGACGAGGGGCAGCAGCAGCGAGATCAAGGGATTGGTGGCGCCGCCGGTGAAATACAGGAAGGCGCTCCAGGCGGCGAGATCGATGAAGATCTGGATGAAGAGTTCGGCGGCGCTCACGTCATCGACGTGCGACAGCCGCAGTCGCGTCAGGCCATTGACGACCAGCAGCGCAGCGGCCACGGGCAGCAGCGCGCGGTGGGGCAGGGGGATGTCGAGCAGCGGGGGAACGGTCAGCAGGACGCCGAGCATCGTCGCTATCGACAGCCAGCGCAGACCGATCAGGCGGCGCAGGGCGTCGGTGGAGCTGGGAGGACGGTGTTGGGTCGAGTCGGAATGCATCCGCCAATTATCGCCGAAGGGGTGAACGGGCCGGAAGTGAGCAGCGGGGACGGCCGCAGCCGGTAAGAGGGCCGACCGATGCCTGGGTGACTCGGGCGCCGGGGGAAGGCGGGCATCGGTCGGCCTGCAGCGAATTTAGCGTGTCGGACCGGTCGGTGGAATGTGGTGGATTGTCGCAGCGCCGGCCGTCCTGGGGTTAAAACGGGCGAAAACGCGTTTTTTTCATATTTCCATAAAATAGTGTTTGCATTGCCGATCGATACAGTGCAAAGTCCGTCCTCGCGATCTTCAAGTAGTGTTGTTGTTGTCTGGTTCAGTACCCGCAGCCCTGCGGCAGTCTTTCCTTCATCACCCCGCCGTCTTGAGTTTCGCCCTTCCCAGGGGGAAAACCCTGTTTTAACGTTTTTTCAAGGATATTCATCATGGCAGCAGGTACCGTGAAGTGGTTCAACGATTCCAAGGGCTTCGGTTTCATCACCCCCGAGAGCGGCGGTGACGATCTGTTCGCCCACTTCTCCGCTATTCAAGGCAAGGGCTTCAAGACCCTGACCGAAGGCCAGCGCGTCACTTTCGACGTCGTCTCCGGCCCGAAGGGTCAACAAGCCGCCAACATCGTCCCGGTGGAGTAATCCATCCAGGATGGCCGGTCGGGCGCAAGCGCCGGACTGGCAGCGGTACCGGGGATGGATGCTGATCTTCAGCGTGCATCTCCGATGGAAAGCCCGGCAAATGCCGGGTTTTTTTCGTTTATGATCGCTTCCGCCTTGGGTTGTGGAAACGGCTCGCGCGTGTTCGCAGGGCAAAAAAAAGGAGCCCGAAGGCTCCGAATGGGCTACGAAGTCGGGTTTGCGCGCCCGAAATCCTTGCCCGCCAGGTTGAGTCGGCTTACTTGGCCGGGCCTTTCCGGATGAAACCGAAGGGCTTGCCCAGCGGAATCAGCGGGCGACCGAAGTAGCTGTTCAGGAAGAGCGCGCCGGCGGTGTAGAAGCCGATCAGCGAAATCAGGAGTTCCGACCAGGCCGCCAGCGTCGAGAACAGCGGCGGATTGACGCCCAGGATCGACAGCGCCAGCGACGGCAGCAGGATGTTGATGAGCACCAGCATCAGCGCGAACATCTTGTTCACTTCGAACGCGGCGACCATGATGAACAGCGAGAAGAAGAAGTAGCCGATACAGGCATAGGCCAGTTGGCGCGGATCGGCCTTGGCCGGATCGAGCGGACCGAACCAGCCTTGGCTGATCGCCCAGTGCATCGCCACCGCGGCCCAGAACAAACCGTAGGCGCCGAGCACGATGGAGCCAAAGTAGTTGTTCTTCTTGAAGTCGATGGTCGAGGCCCAGATCTGGGCGATCGAGCCCAGCAGCAATGCCCAGGGAATCAGGAAGGTTGCGCCCGTGGTCCAGCCCATTTTCTGGGATGCGGCGACGAAGGTCACCATCGACAGGCCGAACACCCCCAGCGCGGTGGGGTCGGACATGATGATTTTGGTTTCGGTTACGGGCGGGCTCGATGCAGTCATGGTTTGTCTCCTTTTGAAATTGGTTGTTTTTCGCCGGCGTCGGCTTGCCGGGACTACATGTTCGGGTAGTTCGGGCCGCCGCCGCCTTCGGGCACCGCCCAGTCGATGTTCTGGGTCGGATCCTTGATGTCGCAGGTTTTGCAGTGCAGGCAGTTCTGGGCGTTGATCTGCATGCGCGGGCCGCTCGGGGCTTCTACGATTTCATAGACGCCGGCTGGGCAATAACGCGTTTCCGGGGCGTTGTAGAGAGCCAGGTTGATGCTGATTGGAACCGATGCGTCTTTGAGGCGCAGGTGGCAGGGCTGCTCTTCGGTGTGGTTGGTGGCCGAGATGAAGACCGACGACAGGCGGTCGAAGCTGATTTTGCCGTCCGGCTTAGGATAGACGATGGGCGGGCATTCCGACGCTTTCTTTAGCTGGGTGTGGTCGGCGTGGTGGTGGAGCGTCCACGGCGCCCGGCCCTTGAGCAGGAAAGTATCGATGGCGCTGTAGGCGATGCCACCGAAAAGCCCCCAGTGGAAGCTCGGACGGATGTTGCGCACTTGGTAGAGCTCGTCCCAGAGCCAGCTTTGCTTGAGGCGCTCGGGGTAGCCGAGGGTTTCGTTGCCGTGTTGGCCTTCGGTGGTGAGGTGGGCGAACAGCGCTTCGGCGGCCTCGATGCCCGACTTCATGACCATGTGGGTGCCTTTGACCTTCGGCACGTTGAGGAAGCCGGCGGTGTCGCCGACCAGCAGGCCGCCGGGGAAAGTGAGCCGGGGCAGGGACTGGAAGCCGCCTTCGTTGAGTGCCCGTGCGCCGTAGGAGATGCGCCGGCCGCCTTCGAAGAACTTGCGGATTTCCGGGTGGGTCTTGAAGCGCTGGAACTCTTCGTAGGGCGACAGATTCGGGTTGCTGTAGTCCAGGCCGACCACGAAGCCGACCGACACTTGATTGTTTTCCAGGTGGTAGAGGAAAGAGCCGCCGTACACGTCGCTCGTCACCGGCCAGCCGACGGTATGCATGGTCAGGCCGGCCTGATGTACTTCGGGGCGGACTTCCCACAGTTCCTTGATGCCGATGCCGTAGGTTTGCGGATCGGCGCCTTCGCGCAGATTGAACTTGGCAAACAGACCTTTGGTCAGGGAGCCGCGACAGCCTTCCGAGAAAACGGTCTGGCGGGCGTGCAGTTCGATGCCCGGCTGATAGTTGGGGCCGGGTTCGCCGTTCTTTTCGACGCCCATGTCGCCGGTGGCGATGCCCTTGACCGAGCCGTCTTCGTTGTAAAGCACTTCGGAGGCCGCAAAGCCGGGGTAGATCTCGACGCCCAGGGCTTCGGCCTGCTCGCCGAGCCAGCGCACCACATTGCCGAGGCTGACGATGTAGTTGCCGGCGTTGTGCATCTGCGGCGGCGTGGGCAGCTTGTAGCTCTTTTCGGCGGTGAGGAAGAGGAAACGGTCTTCCGTCACCGGCGTGTTCAGGGGCGCGCCGCGCTCCTTCCAGTCGGGGAACAGTTCGATCAGCGCGCGGGGTTCGACGACCGCCCCGGACAGAATGTGGGCACCGACTTCGGAACCCTTCTCCACGACGCACACCGAAAGCTCCTTGCCGGCCTTCTCGGCCAGTTGCTTCAGGCGGATCGCGGTCGTCAGCCCCGAGGGGCCGGCTCCAACGATCACCACGTCGTATTCCATCGCTTCACGCGTCATTGCTGTCTCCGAACAAAATTAGGGGCACCCGGCCGCCTCGAGCGAGGCGGTCGGGCTTGGCTTATGCCAGGGCGCTTAGAAAAGCGCTTCTTCGAGTGCCAGGACCGATGCCGAGCCACCCACGATGGCATCCCGGTAGGAATTGGCTTCGGGGATGACGTGCTGGGCGAAGTAGCTGGCGGTGGCCAGTTTGGCCTTGTAGAAGCCACCGTCGGCCTCGCCGGTGCGGTCAGCGGCGATCTGGGCGGAACGGGCCATCAGCCAGCCACCGACGACGATGCCGGTGAGCTTGAGGAAAGGCACCGAGCCGGCCGCGGCGGCCTGCGGGTTGGCGTCGTAGTTGGCGAGCAGCCAGGTGGTGGCTTCGTCGAGGGCGGCCATGCCGTCACCGAGGCTGTCGGCCAGCGCCGTGAGCGTCGGGTTGCCGGATTTGTCCAGCGAGGCGCGGGTTTCGGCGATGTCGGCGAGCAGCTTTTGCATGCTCTTGCCGCCTTCCTTGGCCGTCTTGCGGCCGATCAGGTCGTTGGCCTGGATGGCGGTGGTGCCTTCGTAGATGGTGACGATACGGGCGTCGCGCATGTACTGGGCAGCGCCGGTTTCCTCGATGAAGCCCATGCCGCCATGAACTTGCACGCCGTTCCAGGTGATGCCCTGGGCGTTCTCGGTGCACCAGCCCTTGACCACCGGGGTGAGCAGTTCGAGGCGGCTCTGGTTCTCGCGGCGCACGTCGGCGTCGGCGCTGCTCTTGGCGCGGTCCATGCAACCGGCCACGTAGTAGGCGATGGCACGGCCGGCTTCGGTGCGGGACTTCATGTCCATGAGCATGCGGCGCACGTCCGGGTGGTGCAGGATGGGCTTCTTCTCGCCGGACTTGTCGCCGATGATCTTGCCCTGGATGCGCTCGCGGGCGTAGGCCAGCGCGTGCTGGTAGCTGCGCTCGGACACGCCGACGCCTTCCAGGCCGACGTTGAGGCGGGCGTGGTTCATCATCGTGAACATGTATTCGAGACCGCGGTTCGGCTCGCCGACCAGATAGCCGATGGCGCCGCCCTTGTCACCGAAAGACATGACGGCGGTGGCGCTGCCGTGGATGCCCATCTTGTGCTCGATGGACGAGCAGATCAGGTCGTTGCGTTCGCCCAGGCTGCCGTCGGCATTGACTAGGAACTTAGGGGCGATGAACAGGGAGATGCCCTTCACGCCCGGAGGGGCGTCCGGCAGACGGGCCAGCACGAGGTGGACGATGTTCTCGGCCATGTCGTGTTCGCCCCAGGTGATGAAGATCTTGGTGCCGGTGATGGCGTAGGTGCCGTCGCCGCGGGGTTCGGCCTTGCTGCGGATGGCGGCGAGGTCGGAGCCGGCCTGCGGCTCGGTGAGGTTCATGGTGCCGGTCCATTTGCCGGACACCATGTTCGGCAGATAGGTTGCCTTCAGTTCGTCGGAGCCGTGGTGGGCGATGGCTTCGACGGCGCCGAGGGTGAGCATCTGGCACAGCGAGAAGGAGATGCTGGCGGACTTCCACATTTCCAGCACGGCGGTGGAGACGGTGACCGGCAGGCCCTGGCCGCCGAATTCGGTGGAGGCGGGCATGCCGTTCCAGCCGGTTTCGCAGAAGGTGGCATAGGCTTCCTTGAAGCCGTCGGCGGTGGTGACGACGCCGTTGTCCCACTTGTTGCCCTGTTTGTCGCCGACGCGGTTGAGCGGGTCGACCACTTGGTTGGCGAATTTGGCGGCTTCGTCGAGGATGGCCTCGACCAGATCGTTGCTGACTTCTTCGTTGCCGGGCAGACGGGTGATGTCTTGCAGTCCGGCCAGTTCGTTCATCGCGAACAGCATGTCCTTGATGGGGGCGACGTATTGGCTCATGGTGATTCCTTCAGTATTCGGTGGGCGGGATTACAGGGCGGCGACGAGTTGCGGCACGGCTTCGAACAGATCCGCCACGAGGCCGTAGTCGGCCACCTGGAAGATCGGCGCTTCGGGATCCTTGTTGATCGCGACGATCACCTTGGAATCCTTCATGCCGGCGAGGTGCTGGATGGCGCCCGAGATGCCGACGGCCAGATAGAGCTGCGGCGCGACGATCTTGCCGGTCTGGCCGACCTGGTAATCGTTGGGCACGAAGCCGGCGTCCACCGCGGCGCGGCTGGCACCCATTGCGGCGCCGAGCTTGTCGGCCAGCGGTTCGAGCACGGAACGGTAGTTGTCGCCGTTGCCGAGGCCGCGACCGCCGGAGACGATGATCTTGGCGGCGCCCAGTTCGGGGCGGGCGGACTTGGTCAGCTCGCGGCCGACCAGCTTGGACTGGCCGAGATCGGCGCCGGCGGCAAGGGCTTCGACGGCGGCGGCGCCACCTTCGGCTGCGGCGTCGAAGGCCGTGGTGCGCACGGTGATGATCTTGATCGCGTCGGACGACTTGACCGTGGCCAGCGCGTTGCCGGCGTAGATCGGGCGCACGAAGGTGTCGGCGGATTCGATGGCGACGATGTCGGAAATCTGCGCGACGTCGAGGAGTGCGGCGACGCGGGGCAGCACGTTCTTGCCGAAGGTGGTGGCGGGCGCGAGCACGTGGCTGTAGCCGCCGGCCTTGATCGCGTCGACCAGCAGGGCGGCGAGGTTTTCCGCGCCTTGTTCGGCGTAGGCCGCGGCGTCGGCTACTTTGACGCGGGTGACGCCGGCCAGCTTCGCTGCTGCAGCGGCAGCGCCCGCGCAAGCGGCGCCGGCAACCAGCACGTCGATGTCGCCGCCCAGCTTGGCTGCAGCGGAAACGGTGTTGAGGGTGGCGGCCTTGAGGCTGCCGTTGTCGTGTTCGGCGATGACGAGGATGGGCATGTTCAGATCACCTTGGCTTCGTTCTTGAGCTTCGCGACCAGTTCGGCCACGTCCGCAACCTTGACGCCGGCGCTGCGCGCGGCGGGTTCGACCACTTTGAGCGTGGTCAGGCGGGGGGCGACATCGACGCCCAGGTCGGCCGGCTTGACGGTTTCAAGCGGCTTCTTCTTGGCCTTCATGATGTTCGGCAGCGTTGCGTAGCGCGGCTCGTTGAGGCGCAGGTCGGTGGTGATCACAGCCGGCAGCGGCAGCGCCAGGGTTTCGAGGCCGCCGTCGATCTCGCGGGTCACGGTAACGCGCTCGGCGCCCACTTCGACCTTGGAAGCGAACGTGGCCTGGGGCCAGCCGAGGAGGGCGGCGAGCATCTGGCCGGTCTGGTTGGAGTCGTCGTCGATGGCTTGCTTGCCGAGGATCACCAGCTGGGGTTGTTCCTTGGCAACGACCGCCTTGAGCAGCTTGGCGACGGCCAGGGGTTGGAGGTCGACGTCGGATTCGATGAGGATGCCCCGGTCGGCACCGATGGCCATGGCGGTGCGCAGGGTTTCCTGACACTGGGCAACACCGGCGGATACGGCGATCACTTCGGTGGCAATGCCGGCTTCCTTGAGGCGCATGGCTTCTTCGACGGCGATTTCGTCGAAGGGGTTCATGGCCATCTTCACGTTGGCCAGATCTACACCGCTCTGGTCTGCCTTGACGCGGATCTTGACGTTGTAATCAACGACCCGTTTGATGGGTACGAGAATTTTCATGCGAACTTGTCTCCGTTCTTGTGCTCGATGTCCTGGCCGGGCGGCCGAAACCCCGGCGCGTGACGGATTGCCGGGGATCGAGGGCAAGATTCGCAGACAAACTTGTCGGAAATTTCGTGAAATTGTACTCAATCATGTCTGGTGCTTGGCGTGGGCCGGCCGCTGGCTATTATCGAAAGACAAGCGATGAAACCGGAGTAGCGATGAGCGGGCAGGATGTGGGTGGATTTCAGCCGGCGGCTGAGGCAGACAAGGTGGACGAGGCGGAGCGTGCGTCCTTCGACCGGCGCTACCGGGAGATGCTGAGCGCCGGGCTCGATCTGCTCGATCAGGGCGTCACCGTCTTCGATGCCGACCTGCGTCTGGTGGCGTGGAACAAGACCTTCCTGCAGCTGCTCGATTTCCCGGAATCCCTGGCCCGGCCGGGGGTGAGTTTCGAGACCTTCATCCGCTACAACGCGGAGCGCGGCGACTACGGTCCCGGCGACGTGGAGCAGCAGGTCGCCGAGCGGGTGGCGCGGGCACGGGACTTTCAAACCCATATCACCGAACGGGTGCGTCCCAACGGGCAGATCCTGTCGATCCGTGGTTTTCCGCTGCCCCACCAGGGCTTCATCACCGTCTATACCGACGTCACCGGCCAGCGCCAGGGGCAGGCCAAGAGTGCCCGCCACCGGGCCGAGCTGGAGGCGCACATCCGCTCCCGCACCGAGGCGCTGACCCGCGCCAATGCCGAATTGACGGCCGCGATCGAGGACAACAAGGCCATCACCTGCGCCTTGCGGCGCAGCGAGAAGCGTCTGCGCGAGATTTCCGATGCGATCCCCGCCGCCGTCGCCTACTTCGACCGCGACTGGAGCTACCGTTACGCCAACAAGGGCTATGCCGAATGGTTCGGCTGGCTGGCCAGCGATGTCGAAGGGCGGCAGATCCGCGAGGTGATCGGTCGGGAAGTGTTTGCCATCGTCGAACCGTGGGTCACCCGCGCGCTGGCCGGCGAGCGGGTGGAGTACGAATACACCCTCACAGGTCGCGACGGCATGCCGGCCCAGGCGCGCAGCACCCTGGTGCCCGACATCGGGCCGGACGGCACGGTGCTCGGATGCTACGTGCATTCGGTGGATGTCACCGAATCGCGGCGCACGCTGGCGGCGCTGGCGCAGGCGCAGAAGATGGAGGCCATCGGCCAGCTCACCGGCGGCCTTGCCCACGATTTCAACAACATGCTGACGGTGGTGATCGGCAATCTGGTGGCCCTCAAGGAAAACCATCCCGACGATCCGCTCACCGAAAACTTCGTCGAGCCGGCCATGCACGCCGCCAACCGGGGCGCCGAACTGATCCGCCGCTTGCTTGGTTTTGCCCGTCGCCAGCCGCTGGAACCCAAACCGGTGGAGGTTAACGAGCTGATCCTCGGCATGTCCAAGCTGATCCGCCGCTCCCTGCCCGGCACCATCGCGGTCAGCACCGCCAGCCGCGAACCTTGCCTAGTGGCGCTGGTGGATGCCCATCCGCTCGAGAACGCGCTGCTCAACCTCGCCCTCAATGCCCGCGATGCGATGCCCAACGGCGGCGAACTGCGCATCGAGTCGTCCCTTGAACACCTCAATCTGGCCGCCGCCGCCGACCTTGAAGTGCCGCCCGGCGACTACGTGCAGATTGCCGTCAGCGACAATGGCATGGGGATGGACGGCAGCACCCTGGCGCGGGTCTTCGAACCCTTCTTCACCACCAAGCAGTTCGGCACGGGGAGCGGGCTCGGCATGTCGATGGTGTATGGCTTTGTCAAACAGTCGGGCGGCGGTGTGCGCATTCGCAGCCGGCAGGCCCGCGGAACGACGGTGGCGTTGCTGCTGCCGAGCGTCGCCGAGGCCGATCGGCCGCTGGAACTGCCGGTCGAAGGCGCGGTGGACGAGGCCGATCTGGGCGGCAAGCTGGTGCTGCTCGCCGAGGATGACGCCGACGTGCGCACGGTGGTGCGGATGCAGCTGGCCGAGTTGGGCTGTGCGGTGGTCGAGGCGGAAAACGGCGCCGAGGCGGCCGACATGGTCGAGAACATTCCGGCCATCGCGCTGGTGATTTCCGATGTGGTGATGCCCGGCGTGATGGATGGGCGGGCGCTGGCGCGCTTCGTGAGGCGCTTCCGGCCGGAGCTGCCGGTGGTGCTGATGAGCGGCTTCGCGGAGTCTGGCGACGAGTTGGACGGCGACCCCGATCTGCCGCTGCTCTCCAAGCCGTTCTCCCGCGACAAACTGCTGGCAGCCTTGCGTCCGCTCGCGGCTTGAGCCAAGCTAACCGTCCTCATGGCCCAGACCCGCAAACCCCAACTCATTTACGTCGTCGAAGACGAGGCGTCCATCGCCCGCCTGATCGCTGCCACGCTGGAAAAGTTCGGCTTTCGCGCCGAGTCGTTCCGCACTGCAGAAGCCTTCTTCCACGGCCTGCGCCATCAGGTGCCGGATCTGGTGATCCTCGATCTCGGCCTGCCCGACATGGACGGCATGGTGGTATTGCAGCAGATGCGCGGCAAGCACGCGTGCGGCCTGCTGGTCGTCACCGGCCGCGGCGACACCCACGACCGCGTGATGGGTCTGGAACTGGGGGCCGACGACTATGTCGTCAAACCCTTCGAGCCGCGGGAGCTGATCGCCCGCGTGCGCAGCATCCTGCGCCGCTATCCGGGACCGGTGCAGCTGCCCGCCGATCCGAGCCTGCGCGTGGCCGAATTTGCCGGCTGGCGCTTCGAGCCGGGGAGCAACACCCTGACCAGCCCCGGCGGCCAGTCCGAAACCCTCAGCACCGCAGAGGCCCAACTGCTCAGCGTGCTGCTCGCTCACCCCAATCACATCCTCACCCGCGAGCAGTTGCTCGACGGTCGCGACGTGTCGGCGCTGGATCGCAGCATCGATTTGCGTATTTCGCGGCTGCGCCGGCGCTTCGAGGAAAATCCCCAGTACGCCAAGCTCATCAAGACGGTGTATGGCGCCGGCTACCTGCTGGCGGCCACGGTCAGCTGGAACTGAGCGTCGCGGGCTTCACGGGCGGCCGCTCACGTCGATGGTGCGGGCGTCGTCGGCGTGGGCCTGCTTCAGTTCCGGCGGCAGGCGGCCGACCAGCCAGGCCATCACCAGCGGAATCAGCACAAGGTCATCCACAATGCCGATCGCCGGTACGAAGTCGGGAATCAGGTCGATGGGCGATAGCGCGTAAAGACCGAGCAGCGCCACCGCCGGAACCAGCCACGCCGGTCGGGCCGGATGGCGCAGGGCGTACCACAGGATGCGGGCATCGTTGCGGACCAGCGTGTAGAGGGCAGTGAGTTTCTTGAGCATGGACGCGTTCTCCGTGGTGGGCGATGGCGAGGACTTCGATCCGGCGCGCCTCCGGAAAGTGCCCGCAGCGCGCTCCCGCTCTTGTAAGCGGACGTAAGGCCGCAGCCTGCGGCAAATGGTCGCAGCATCGGCGCCGGGTCGGGCGCGGAGCCCGCAGCCGCGTTAAGCTGCCGCGTCCAAACTCAAGGAGATGGCTATGAAGGTATCGATCAAACTTTCCGCGCTGGCATTGGCCGGCATGTTGACGGGCGTGGCGGCCGGCGGCGCCCTTGCCGCCGATCTGGAAGTGACCCACCCGTGGGTGCGCGGCACGGTGGCCAGCCAGAAGGCCACCGGCGCCTTCATGCAACTGACCAGCAAGGCCGGCGTGAGCCTCGTCGGCGCGGCCAGTCCGGCGGCGAACATCGTCGAAATCCACGAAATGGTCATGGCCGACAACGTGATGAAGATGCGGGCGGTGCCGCGTCTCGAGCTCAAACCCGGCGAGCCCCTGGAGCTCAAGCCCGGCAGCTATCACGTGATGCTGATCGATCTCAAGAAGCCCCTCGCCAAGGGGGAAATCGTGCCGATCACATTGAAGGTCGAGGGCAAGGACAAAAAGGTCGAAACCGTCGAGGTCAAGGCCGAGGTCCGCGATCTCACGGCCTCGGCCGCACCGATGAGCGAGCACAAGCACTGAGTCTTTCCGGCGGGACGCGGGAGTCCGCCGACCCTGCGTCAGATCAAAGCGCCGGTTGTCGCACGGACTAAACTGGAAGCAGTGCTTTCGGGCCCGCTTTGAAAGGTTGTGCGCCGTGGATGTCCTGTCTTCCTGGCTGTTGCCCGTGCTTTACGGCGGTGCGGGCAACCTCGCCGCCTATCTTGCCGCCCACGTCCTGCTGTGTTTGCTGCCGGCGTTTTTCATCGCCGGGGCGATGTCGGCGTTGATCCCCAAGGAAACCGTCACCCGCTTTCTCGGACGCAACTCCAGCAAGGCGGTGTCCTACCCGGCCGCCGCAGCGGCGGGATCGCTGCTGGCGGTGTGCTCCTGCACCATCGTTCCTCTGTTTGCCGGCATCTACAAAAAGGGCGCCGGGCTGGGGCCGGCGATCACGTTTCTGTTCTTTGCGCCGGCGGCCAATATCCTGGCGCTGGTGTATACCGGCGGCGTGATCGGGGTCGATCTGGCGGCCGCGCGTTTCTTTCCGTCGCTGATTTTCGGTATCGGCATCGGGCTGATCATGGCGCTGCTGTTCCGCGCCGACGACATGGCCCACGATCTGGCCACCGACGGTCTGTTCGCCGATCGGGGGGCCGGCATGGGGCGCGTGCCGCTGGTATTCCTGGGCCTGTGGGTGGCGCTGCTGCTGGCCGGCACGCTCAAGCTTGGGGTGCTCACCGGGACGTGGCTGCACGTCGACTTGCCGCTCGCCCAGGCCGGCGACTGGCAGGCCGGTCTCGACCGTCTGGTGCCTTTCGATGCGGCCAAGGGCGAGGAGGGCGTCTCGGTGCAGGGTGCGGTGCTGATCCTGTTGCTGGCGGCCATCGGCGTGTCCGCGTGGCGTGGGCTCGAGAACATCCAGGAAGGCGTGAATGGCTGGACCCGCGCGACCCTTGCGCTGGTGTGGGCGACGCTGTTGTTTGCCGCACTGGCAATCAAGCCTGTCCAGGGGGCGCTCTCCGTCGGCATCACCGGCAAGTTCTTCGGCGTGGCGGCGAGCCTCGCGGCGATTCACTTCATCGCCTGGCGGCGCCTGACGCCGGAAGATCTGCAGGACTGGCTGTGGGAAACCTGGAAGTTCGTGAAGCAGATCTTTCCGCTGTTGGTGGTGGGGGTGTTCATCGTCGGAATGGCGCGGGTGGTGGTCCGCCCCGAATGGATCGAGGCGGTGGCGGGCAGCAATACGCTGGTGGGCAATCTGGCCGGCGTGGCATTCGGGGTGTTCATGTATTTCCCGACCCTCGTCGAAGTGCCGATTGCCCGCATGTTCCTCGACCTGGGCATGCACCGCGGTCCGCTGCTGGCTTACTTGATGTCCGATCCGGAGTTGTCGCTGCAGAGCATCCTGATCATTTCGGCCATCGTCGGCCGCGCCAAGACGGCGGCCTATGTGGGTTTGGTGGCGCTCTTCAGCGCCGCTGCCGGTCTGACCTATGGGGTTTGGATCGACGGCATGCCGCTGTGGCAGATCGCCCTGTGGCTGCTGGTTTTCATCGGTGGGCTGGCGGCGCTCCTGGCGCTGGCGAGCCGCCGTTCCCTTGCAGATGGAGGAGTCTGATCATGCTGGAAATCAAGGTTCTCGGCCCCGGTTGCGCCAACTGTCGCAAGCTCGAGGAGATCGCCCGCGAAGCCGTGGCGCAGCTGGGCGCCGAGGCAAAGATCGAAAAGGTGACCGACGTCCAGGCCATTCTGGCCTATGACGTTCTCAAGACGCCGGGCCTCGTGATCAACGGCAAGCTGGTGTCGTCGGGGCGCATCCCGGCGCCTGCCAGCGTGGCGGAGTGGATTCGCGAAGCCGGCGGATAAGCGGGAAGGGTTTGCTCCCGGTGTCGGCGGCTCAGGTGAATTCCTGATCGTCGGTGGCAGGCCGGCGCGCTACACTCGCCGGCTTGCTTTCGCTGCGCGACACCTTTCCATGACTCAACATCCCGGCAGCCGCTTCGGGTTTCTCCTCGCCGTTCTTGGCGCGGTGGGTTTCTCCTTCAAGGCCATCCTCATCAAGCTGGCCTATCCCTATGGCGTGGATGCCATCACCTTACTGGCTCTGCGCATGGGCATGGCGCTGCCCTTCTTCGTCGCCCTCGGCTGGGCAGACCGTCGCCGTCGCGAGCCCGTGCCCTTGAGCGGTCGCGACATCGCGCTGATGCTGGGGCTCGGCTTTGCCGGCTACTACCTGTCGAGCTACCTGGATTTTCTCGGCTTGCAGTACATCTCGGCCGCCCTGGAGCGGCTCATCCTGTTTGCCTACCCGACGCTGGTGGTGGTGCTGTCGGCAATTTTTCTCGGCAAGCCGATCACCTTGCGCGCCATCGGCTGCATCGCCCTGTGCTACGCCGGCATTGCGCTGGCGGTCACCCACGACCTGCAGGCCGGCGTCGGCCGCAGCGTATGGGTGGGCGGCGCGCTGGTGTTCGCCAGCGCCTTCTCCTACGCCCTCTACCTGATGGGGAACGGGCAGGCGGTCGGACGCCTCGGGGCGGCACGCGTGACCGCCTGGGCCAGCACCGCGGCGTGCGTGCTGTGCCTCATCCACTTCGCCGCCACCCGCCCGCTGGGGCTGCTGATCCAGCCGGCGCCGGTGATGTTTCTGGCGGTGGCGATGGCGTTGTTCTCGACGGTGCTGCCGGTGTGGATGATCTCGGAGGCGATCCGCCGCCTCGGTGCGGGCCCGGTGTCGCTGATCGGCACCCTCGGCCCGGTGATCACGATCTTCCTTGGCTGGATGATCCTTGCCGAGCCGATCGGCCTGTTCCAGCTCCTCGGCGGCGCGCTGGTGGTGGCCGGGGTCGTGCTGGTGGGCAAGAAGGGCTGACGCGGACGGCCCTGTTCTGCGGGCCGGCGATGGCCCGGCGCCGGCCGAGCGTTTGCATCCGGTTGTCCGGCGGGCGATTGGCCGATGGCGGTTGTCGAGGCCTACCGCCGGCGATAGTGGCGTTCAGAACGGCAAGAGCGCTTCAGTGCATGAAGGGGTAGTCGGTATAGCCTTCGGGGCCGGGTGAGTAGAAGGTTTCGGGGTTGGCGCTGTTGAGCTGGGCGCCGGCTTTGATGCGGGCGGGGAGATCCGGGTTGGCGAGGAAGGCGGAGCCAAAGGCGACGGCGTCGAGTTGGCCGATTTCGATGGTTCTGGCGGCTTCGGCCGGGGTGTAGCCCATGTTGCCGATGAGCACGCCCTTGTAGTGCTGGCGGGCGGGGGTGAGCACGTCGCCGCGCTGCTGGCCGAGAAAGTCGCCGCGCATCAGGTGCAGATAGGCGAGCTGGTAGTCGTTGAGGCGGGTGGCGAGCCAGGCGATGAGGCCGACCGGGTCGCTGTCGATCATGTCGTTGAAGCCGTTGAGCGGCGAGAGGCGCAGGCCGACGCGATCGCCTCCCCACACTGCGGTGGTGGCGTCGAGTACTTCGAGGAGCAGGCGGGCGCGGTTTTCGAGGGGGCCGCCGTAGGGGCCGCGGCGTTTGTTGGTGCCGTCGCGGAGGAATTGATCGAGCAGGTATCCGTTGGCGCCGTGCACTTCGACGCCGTCGAAGCCGGCAGCTTTGGCGTTTTCGGCGGCGCGGCGGAAGCCGGCGACGATGGCGGGGATTTCGTCGTCGCGCAGTTCGCGCGGGGTGACGTAGGGCTTTTTGCCCTCAGGGGTATGCACTTCGTCGTTGCGGATGGGAAGGGCGCTGGGAGCGACGGGCTGGGCGCCGCCGTTGAGGAGCGGGTGGCAGGCCCGGCCGCCGTGCCAGATCTGCAGGACGATGCGGCCGCCGGCCTTGTGTACGGCGGCGGTGACTTTTTTCCAGCCGGCGACCTGGGCCGCGTTGTGGATGCCGGGTTCGTGCCAGAAGGCGGAGTTGCCCTCGATGGCCATGGTGGCTTCGGCGATCAGTAGGCCGGCGCTGGCGCGTTGGGCGTAGTAGGTGGCCATCAGATCGCCGGGGATGTGGCCGTCTTCGGCGCGGCAGCGGGTCAGCGGGGCCATCAAAATGCGGTTTGGAAGCAGCAGGGCGCCGGCTTGCAGGGGCTGGAAGAGGACGGACATGGGGCTGGACTCCTTGGTCGGGGGAATGAACGACACCGCGAATGGTAATGCCAACCGGCTTGGCGCGTACCGGCCGGGGAGCGTTCCCGTCGGGCTTCGGCCGTCAATCCGGCATCAGGGGATGAGTGTGCCAGTTGTAGCGGATGGTCAGCATGCGCACGACGAAGAACAGGGCGATGGTGGCCCAGGCGGCGCGGGCGGTGTCGAGCTGCAGGCCGAGGGTGAGCGTCAGGAAGGCGATGCAGGCGAGCAGCACGACGAGGGCGAAGAACTGGCCGGGCTGGAGGATGAAGGGAACTTCGCGGACGATGAGGTCGCGCAACACGCCGCCTCCGACGCCGCTGACGGCGCCGACGAGGATCACGCCGGGCAGCGGGATGCCGCTCTCGAGGGCGAGCTGCAGGCCGACGACGGCGAAGGCCGGCGTGCCGATGGCGTCGATGGTGCCGACCAGCCGGTCCACGACGCGCAGGTTGGCGATGCGGTGGCGGAAGACCGCGGCGAGCAAGGTGGCGGCAAGGATCAGCGGCAGGTAGAAGAGGTCGGTGAGCACCGGCGGCGGGCGCTGCAGGAAGACCCCGTCGCGCAGGATGCTGCCGCCCATCGAGGTGAGCAGGGCGAGCACGAAGACGCCGACGATGTCGCAGCGTTTGCGCATGGCGACGATGGCGCCGGAGAGCGCCCAGGCGAAGGTGGCGAGGTAGTCGAAATAGACCGGAACGTGGAAGGCGCTGGTCATGGTCCGCTGGCGAAGATCAGTTGGTCGCGCCCGCTGTCCTTGGCGCGGTACATGGCGTCGTCGGCACTCTTGATGAGGCTTTCGTGGTCGTTGCCGTCGTCGGGGAAGATGCCGATGCCGATCGAGGCGGAGATGAGCAGCGTGTGGGTATCGATGAGGAAGGGGCGGGCGAGGGCGGTGCGGATGCGTTCGGCGACGCGTTCGGCGTCGTGGTCGGTTTCGATGTGGGGCAGCAGCACGACGAATTCGTCGCCGCCCATGCGCGCCAGGGTGTCGGATTCGCGCAGACACTCGCGCATGCGGGCGGCGGCAGCCACCAGCAGGCGGTCGCCGATGGCGTGACCGTAGACGTCGTTGACGGGCTTGAAGCGGTCGAGATCGACAAACATGAGGCTGGCGCGGGTCTTGTCGCGGCGGGCGAGGGCCAGGGCGGCGTTCAGCCGGTCGGTAAACAGGGCGCGGTTGGGGAGCTGGGTGAGGGCGTCGTGCTGGGCCATGTGGCGCATGCGCTCCTCGCTGTCGCGCAGTTCGCGGGTCATTCGCCGGGCGTGCTTGTAGGCGCGGGCCCGCCCGGTGGCGAGTTGCCAGGTGAGGAGGGCCAGCAGCAGGCCGACGCTAGCGCCGGCGAAGGCAATGATCCGGGCCGAGTCGCGCTCGTGGCGGCGTTCGAAGGCGGCGGTGCTGCGGATCTGCAGGGTCCAGGCGTGCTGGGGAAAGCTGATGTATTCGGTGGCCTGGAAGAGCGGCGTCGGGGCGTCGGTCTCGGGGTGGGAGTCGAACATCAGGTTGTCGGGCTCGGTACGGATGCCGTCGTAGATGCGCAGGGCGATGCCGGGCGTGCTTTCGCCATACAGGCTGGCCATCAGGTCGTGGAGGCGGAAGGCCACGTGAACCCAGCCCCGCAGGCTGGCCCGGCGGGCGGCGGGGGTGTCGACGGGCTGCCCTGGGGCGTAGATCGCCATATAGATGGCGAAGGCCGGCTGGCTGGCTGGATCGTCCATCAACAGGTCGATTTTCGGGGTGATCGCGATGTCGCCGGAGTCCCGCGCCTGGAGCATGGTTTCGCGTCGGAGCGGGTCGGCAAAGAGGTTGCGACCGAGGACTTGGCGGTTGATCGGGGTGTCCGGCGCCACGTAGGTGATGGGAGCGACCCCGTTGAGGTCGGCGGACGCCTGCAAGGGAAGGTCGGGTTTGCGGCCGACCCGCAGGGCGGCGACGTTGTCGGCGGGTGACACGGCCGTCGGGCTGCGGGTGAACACCATCGCCTGCAACCCGGCAAATTCCGAGCCGTTCGCCAGCGTATTCACAAAGCGTTGGAAGTCGCGCTCTTCGACCCGATCGGAGGCGTCGAACAGGCCGCGGGTGGCGCGAAGGATCTGCTCGTAGGCGGCAATCCGCTGTTCGACGCGGCTGGTGGTCTGGCGCACGCTGAAATCGAAGTCGGCGCGCAGATTGGCTTCGAGGCTGCGTTGTTCGTGCTGCCACAGCCAGGTCGTGAGGGCGAGGGAAGCCAGCCCGACGCTGAGGGTGAGCAGCACAATCCGAATGCGTTCAGGGAGCTTCAAAATCGGGTCATGGCCCGGCTGAGTTCGGGCTTGAAATATTTGTCGAAAATGCGTTCGACGGTGCCGTCGGCCCGCATGCTGTCCACCAGTGCGCGCCATTTGGCCTGTTCCTGCAGCGGCAGGGCGCGCTTTGACATGATCAGGCCGTGGGGTACGGCGGGGTCGTCGAATTCGAGGATGGCGGTCTGCTCGCGGATGGTGGCGCTTTCGAGGGCCGGGTAGTCGAAGGGCTCGACGATCATGCCCTGGATCTGGTTGGCGAGCAGGGTGGCGTAGAGCGGGGCGAGGCCGGTGGAGTGGCTGACCCGCTGGTTGGCGTCGAGGGCGTCCACCAGTCGGTTGGCGCTGGGGCTGTAGCGGAAGCTGCGGATCGCACCGAGGCGCAGTTGCGGATTGCGGACGAAGTCTTCGACCTTTTGCACGCCGGCGTCGCGACGCACCAGCAGGTAATACTTGTTGGAGAAATACCAGGCGAAGGCGGCGAAAAGCAGGCGCTGTTCGTTGGCGATGCCGGAGAGGCTGAAATCCAGCCCGCCGGATTCGATCAGCTGCCAGATGCGTGCCCGCGGCATCACCGTCACGTTGATCCGGCAGCCGCTGCGGCGGATCAGTTCGTCGGCGAAATCTTTGTCGATGCCTCCGCCGGTCTGGCGCGAGTAGAGCAGACCGTGCTCATGGAGGGCGAGGCTCAGCGGCCGCGAGCAGTCGGGCCGCTCCGTGGCATACGCCGTGCCGTTGGCAACGAGCAGTGCGAAAGCGCACAGGATGCGTTGCGGCAGGCAATCGATTCCCAAGGACATCTCCCTTCTCAAGTTTCGGGCTCAGGCCAAACGCCCGCCATTCTAGGGGGAATTGGCGGCTTTTGAGGTCAACCTGGCGGGGCGGGCGTTCGGCCCCGGGGTCATGCCCGGTGGCGCAGGTACAGGGCTTCAACTTCCTGGCGTGCCCACGGCGTGCGGCGCAGGAACTTGAGGCTGGATTTGATGCTGGGTTCGTACTGAAAGCAGCGGATGTCGATGAGGTCGCCGAGGCGCTCCCAGCCGTAGCGCTCGACCAGTTCGGTGAGAATCCGTTCGAGGGTGAGGCCGTGGAGCGGGTTGTTGGCTTGCTGGGTCATGTTTTTGTTTTTGGCGGCACGGGATACCCGCCGGACTCTGACCCACTTTGCCAGTGCTGCCAAGAGGGGGTGGGCGTCGACCGTGCTAAGTTCGCGGTGTCGAAGCTTAAAGGAACGTGGATGTTGTCGAAATGTTTGCAGCCGCTGTTGTTGCGGCTATCGCCGGATTTCCGTGCCGGTGCGAAGGAGGGCTTTCGTCTGTGTCTGCCGGTATCGGTGGGGATCGTTCCGTGGGCGCTGGTGACGGGCCTGGCCATGGTGGGCGCCGGCTTTACGCCGGTGCAGGCGATGGGCATGAGTCTGATCGTCTTCGGCGCCACCGCGCAGCTCGGCACGCTGCCGCTGATCGCCACCGGCGCGCCCCTGTGGCTGATCGTGGCCACCGCGCTGGTGGTGAATCTGCGCTTTGTGATTTTCAGTGCGGCGCTGGCCCGTCCGCTGAGCGGGGGCACGCTGGCCGAGCGCTGGTTGTGCGGTTATGTGCTGACCGACGGTGTCTTTGCGACCTGTCTGGAGCGTCTGCGCAACGCGCCGGACCCGCGCTGGCGCATCGGCTTCTATTTGGCGCCGTCTTTGTGGTGTGGGCTGATGTGGCAGAGCGCGACGCTGGTCGGCGTACTGGCGGCGGGCTCGATTCCACGCAACTGGTCGCTGGAGTTCATGGCCAGCATCGCGCTGATCGTGTTGCTGGTGCCGATGGCAAAGCTGCGTCCGATGCTGGTGGCGGCGGCGACCGGCGGTACGCTGGCGGTGGTTCTGCGCGGCATGCCGCTGCGCCTTGGGGTGATGGCAGCCATCGTCGGCGGCATTGCGGCGGGCTTCGCGGCGGAGCATTGGCAGGCGCGGAGGGCGGCGCAATGACTTACGACTGGACCTTGTGGCTCACCTTCATCCTGATCGGCGGGCTGGCGACCACCCTGCCGCGGGCCAGCTTCATCGTGCTTGGCGAGCGGGCGAGCCTGCCGGATGCGGTGCTCAAGGCGCTGCGCTACGCCCCGGCGGCGGCGCTGGCGGCCATCGTGGTGCCGGACGTGGTGTTGGTGAATGGGGCGGTCGATGCCCTCAACCCAAAGCTCGGCGGGGCGATTGCCGCGGTGCTGGCAACTCGGGTGTCGCGCAATCCGTGGTTGCCCTTCGTTGCCGGGATGGCGGCGCTGTGGCTGCTGCGCTGAAAGGGCGTCGGGGTGCTTCCGGGCGACCGGTTGCGAGGCTGAAGCGTGGGTGTTCCGGCTGGGACGACGGCGCCGGCGGCCTTGGCCGGCTCCGTCGTCGGGTTCAGGTCTTCCGCTTCAGCGCCCACGCCGCCATGCCGATGCCGGTGAGGATCATCGGCAGGGACAGCCACTGGCCCATCGACAGGCCGAAGGTGAGCAGTCCGAGGAAGTCGTCCGGCTCGCGGCCGAATTCTGCGATGGAGCGGAACAGGCCGTAGCCGATCAGGAAGGCGGCGGAGATCAGCCCGCGCGGCCGTGGCTTGGCGGCAAACCACCACAGGATGAAGAACAGGCAGACGCCTTCGAGGGCGAACTGGTAGAGCTGCGAGGGGTGGCGGGGAAGGCCGTCGACCTGCGGGAAGATCATGGCCCAGGGCACGTCGGTGACGCGCCCGACCAGTTCGCCGTTGATGAAATTGCCCAGCCGTCCGGCGGCGAGGCCGAGCGGCACCAGCGGGGCGATGAAGTCGGTGACGGCCAGCCAGGGCCGGTGCGTGCGCCGGCCGAAAACCCACATCGCCACCAGCACGCCGAGAAAGCCCCCGTGGAAGGCCATGCCGCCCTGCCAGACGGCGAAGATTTCGGCCGGATGGGCGAGGTAGTAGGCGGGCTTGTAGAAGAGCACATAGCCGAGCCGTCCGCCGAGGATCACCCCGAGCACGCCGTAGAACAGCAAGTCGTCGATCTGCTGGGCGTTCCAGCCCAGTTCGGGACGGCGCCGGGCATGCACGCGGCCGAGGACGACGAAAAGGATGAAGGCGACCATGTACATCAGGCCGTACCAGCGCACGGCAAGGGGCCCGATGGCGATTGCGACGGGGTCGAACTGGGGATGGACGAGCATGGTTTGCGGGGAAAAATCGATAGATGCGCGTAAGGGGCGGCGGCCGGCCAGGCCGTGGCGCCCCCGTCGGGCGATTACTGGAACTGCTTTCTGAAGGCTTCGAATTCGTTGGTCAGCCATTCGAGCTGCTGGCGCAGGCGGCGGACTTCTTCTTCGAGCTCGCCGACGCGGCTGCCGCGCGGGGCGGCGCTTTCGGTGTGGTCGAAGGCGTGCTGGGCGAGGGCGGCGCTGCCGCTCAACAGGTGGGCGTAGCGGACTTCCTTGGTGCCGGGCGCTTTGGGCAGCTGGCAGGCCATCAGCTTGTCTTCGAGGCGTTCGAGGGTGCTTTCGACGTCGGCGGGCGTCGCGAAGGCGTGCATGCGTTCGCAGCGGGCGCGGATTTCTCCGACGGTTTGCGGGCCGCGCAGCATCAGGGTGGCCAGCACCGCCTGCATCGGCGGGGTGAGGGAGTGGCGCAGGCGGATCTGGTGCTCCCACTTGGAGACGCGGGCGCCGGCCTGATGGCGCTGGCTGACGAGGCCGCGTTCGGCGAGGCGGGCGAGGGTGGCGAGCACGGTGGACTCGGAGAGGTTCATCACCGGCTCGCGGCCGGTGAGCTGGTTGCAGCCGGTGACGAGCGCATTGACCGACAGCGGGTAGGTGTCGGGGGTGACGAAGGATTTTTCGATGAGCACCGCGAGAACGCGCACTTCGAAGTCGTCCATGTCGAAACCGGAGGGGGTTTCGCTTGCGGGAGCGTCGGTGAGGGTGTCGGTCATGGCTGGCTTCCAGGGGCGGGCGAGGGCGCCATCATAGCCGACGCGGCGGTCGGCCCGATGGCGATGGAGTGACAGCGCTTAGGCGGCGGCGCCGTGGCACTTTTTGTATTTGCGCCCGCTGCCGCAGGGGCAGGGGTCGTTGCGGCCGACCTTGGCGGCTTCGCGCTTGATGGGTTCGCGGATTGCGCCGAGGGGGATCGGCGGCAGTTCGAGCGGTGGTTGGTGGTGGAAGGCCGGCCACAGGGCGGCTTCGTGGGCGATGTCGTCGATCAGGCCGCGGCCGGCGTCGCGCATGGCGGCGCAGCACTCGGCGGGGCTGCGCCGGATGTCGGCTTCGATGTCGGCCGGGTCGGCGTAGCTTTCGTCCACCAGGCCGGCGGCGAACCATTCCTGGATGGCCGGCAGGTGTTCGATGGCGCCGAGGTCGGCGAGGCAGACGACCAGGAAGTCGAGCAGTTCGAGATCGGCGCCGGCGTCGGGCTTGTCGCGCAGGAACTGGGCTTCGCGGGTGCCGAAGTCGGCCAGGAAGGCGATTGTCGGCGCGCGGGCGGCGCGGCCTTCGAGCGCGGCCACGGTGAGGGCTTCGAGGGCCGCGGCACGGGCCCAGAAACTGGCGCCGTCGTCGTCGGCGAGCTGGGTGAGCGGGGCGATGTCGCCGTCGCAGCAGGAGGCGAGGGCGCGCCCGTAGCTGTCATGGACGAGCTGGCCGAAGACGGTGTCGACGGTGGCTTCGTCCAGGTGGCCGAGTTCGGCCAGCGGACGGTAGGCGCGGGTGTCGCGCCACTGGGCCAGCAGCAGCATGGCGTAGAGGTGCAGCACATAGCCGTCCTGTTGGGCGGGGCGCGGGTCGGCGGCGAGGGCGGTGAGTTCGGCGAGCAGCTGCGGGGCGACGGTGTCGCGGTGGGCTTCGGCCTGCATGAGGGCGGCGACGGGCAGCGGGGAGGAGAGGTACTCCAGCTGCGGGCGGAGGGCGGGCCAGATATCGGACATGGGCGTGATGGACGGTCGGGTTAGGGGGCCGGCGGCGTGTTCAGCAGTTTGGCAAGGTATTGGCCGGTGTGGCTGGCGGGGTTGGCGGCGAGGGCTTCGGGGGTGCCGGTGCCGACCACCGTGCCGCCGCCGTTGCCGCCTTCGGGGCCCATGTCGA
>ERZ650311.268-NODE-268-length-35498-cov-28.695821_pt1 | contig 35498 bp, 45 predicted proteins | sample MGYA00376247_ERZ650311 | MGnify/ENA primary metagenome ERZ650311 (study PRJEB26733, sample SAMN07839324) | wastewater metagenome | biome: small river; feature: stream; material: water | place: USA: North Carolina | collected 2016-07-28 ...
TCTTGCCGGTGCCGGTCGGCATGACGCCGAGGACCCGCGGCGGTCGGGCCTCGACTCGGCAGCGCCGCAGCGCGTCGAGGCAGCCCGCGATCGCGTCGGCCTGGTAGGCGCGGAGCTTCACGGCGCCTCGAGCTCGCGGGTGAGCAGTCTGCGGTGTGACTCAGCCATGGTCGACCTCGCGGAACGCCTCGCGCAGGGGCTCCAGCGCCTCGTGGATCGCGAGCCGGCGCTCGACCTCGAACTTCGGTTTGCGCGTCCGCTTCGGGGGATCGGCCGCGAGCGCGAGCCGGAGCGTGTTTGTGTAGGCCGGCCGCGTCGACGTCCACGCGTCGCCGTCGAGATAGGCGCGCCGAGCTTCGTGCGCCCAGCGGGGCCAGTGGTCCGGGTGAAGCTCGGTCGCGATCTCGATCGCGCAGTCGATCGCCGCGTAGATGATCACAGCGCCTCGAACTCCCCGATCGTGATCGGCCTCGAGCCGACGAAATACCCCTCGCCGCGCGGCGAGCGGTACGCGACGAAGCGCGAGCGCCCGGCCTCGTCGACGTCCTGCGCCTCGCCGCGCAGAAAGAGCCAGGTCGAGGAGAAGCGAACCGGAGGCACGATCTCGAGCGCGCGGTCGAACTCGGCGCGGGTGATCGAGGTCCACTCGAAGTTGCTGGGCAGCATGCTCCGTCGACCGCGAGCGCGCGCGAACGATTCCGCGGAATCGCCGGCATCGCGCGGTGGTCGACGGGGCATGACCGCACATTCCACAACCAAAATCATGGCCTCCAGCACGATGGAGAGCGCGATCGAATTCGCCGACGCGATCACGAAAGCGAAGCTCGTCTTCGTCTCCGACAGCAGCGAAGGGGAGGCGATCGCCCGACGCTGGCCCGGGTCGGTCGTCGCCTCCAGCGACGGCTTGACAATCGTCTTCCGCGAGCAGCCGAGCTCCTCCGCGCTCAGCCTCGCCCGCGAGCTCGCCCGGATCATGGGAGGCGGCGAGGCGACGCTGAGCGCCGGCCCATGACCTACGGGTCGATCACGCAGTGTGACTCGCCGGCCTCGTCGCAGTAGCCGTAGTCGCAGTACAGCACATCGCACGATGGGTCGTTGCCGCACTCCATCGTGGTCTCGATGATCTCAAAGCAGCCGCCCGGCCCCGAAGAGCAGCAGCACATCACCTGCGACTCGAGCGGCGGGCAGCTGCCACCCTCGCACGCCTCCAGGCACCAGCCCTCGTCGCACGCGTCGGGCAGCGCCGCCTTGGCCGACGTCGAGCCGGTCGGGCACTCGCCGCGCGCCCACACGACAAGGCCTGTGTCGTCGACGCAGGGGTGGAGCCGGCGGGCAGGCGGTGCGCTGGCGTAGGCCTCCGCGGGCTGATGCACGCCCGCCGCGATCAGGAGTGCGGCGAAGCAGGCGCCCGCGAGCCCTGCCCACAAGTAGATCGGATCGACCTTCATTTGCCGGTGACGGTACCAGAGTCGGCGATCGCCTGCTCGATCTGGCGCCGCTCGGCCTCACGCACCGCGTTCTCCCAGTCGCGGATCGCCTGCTCGTGGCGGCTCTCCGTCTCGGTGCTGGTCTGCGGGATCGGCTTGAGTTGGTCCTCCGGCACGCCGAGCTTGACCATCACGATCTGGATGTTGCCGCTGAGCGCCACGATCTTCGCATCGAGCTCGCGGAACTCGACCGCGCGGTCCGAGGCGCCCCTGAGCGCGGCGGCGTCGAGCGAGTTGAGCCGACCCTCGAGCGCGCCGAGCTTGCCTTCGAGCTGCCCGATCTTGGTGGCCGACGCCCGCCCGCCTCCCGTGACCGCGTCCCAGATCGGCGACCCGGCGAGCGTCGACGCCACGCACATGCCGATGACAGCGGCCCACCCCGGACGCTTCGACTTCGGTTTCACCGCCACCGTGGCCGTTGTGGTCGTCGCGGTCGCCTCGACAACCGGCGTGTCGCTCGGCGTCTCCTCGTCGATCGCGTCTCGCACCTTCCGCGCCAGCTCGGCGCCGCGCTCGATCCCCTCGATCGCCTGCTTGGCGGCGGTCGTGATCCCGCGGCTCGTCGAGATCGCGGCGTCGGGCTCCGGCTCGACATCTTCGCCGGCCGGCACGAGTGCGGGGATGGGACGAGTCGGTGGTCGCGGTGCCATCGCGCACAGCGTACCAGCGTCGCGGCGGAATCATCGACGGGCCCGCGCGGTCGAGCGGTCATGTCGTTCGAGGATGCGGTCCGCGAAGCCGAGGCCACCGGCCAGACGCACGTGCAGATGACCGTCGCCCGCTACGCGCCGCTGCGCCCGAGCTCGGTGATCAGGCTCTGCGGGCGCTCGGGGCCGGCGGCGGATCCAGAGCGAGGCGTCGAGGAGGTCGGGTGCCAGCAGGTCCGCGCGTGGTGGCTCGTCGCCGACCTGCGCCGCTGGATCGACAAGCAGCCGCGTCGCGGCGACGTGATCTAGTCAGCGGGCAACCGGGCGTGCTACCACGCAGGCTCACAGCCTGGGCGGCTGCGAGCCCGAGGGGGCGCGAGGTGGTGGACAGATCACGCTCGCGTCCCCTCACCTTCTTCGTGGTAGGCTGCGAGCATGCAGACTCCCGCCCCTCCCTCCATGAAGCCCGGCGCCGTCTCCGTCGAGGGGGCCGGCCGCGCTCCGGGATCCTTCGGCACCCGCGAGCCCGGCTCCGACCTCGCGGGCCCGGTGCCCGACGACACCGGCGCGAACGTGTTCTTCCCCGGCGGCATGTCGCCCGGGATCAACGAGGTCACCTACTACAACGGCGCCACGCCCCCGCCCGCCGGAGGCGGCGGCAAGGCGATGCGCAACGTCAAGGCGGTGTGACGATGGCGAAGAAGGCCGACACCGACGGCGAGGCCAAGCCCAGCGACGGCGAGGCCAAGCCCAGCGAGCCCGACCGCCTGATGGATCTCGCTCGCGCGCAGCAGCAGGACCTCCGGGCGCAGGCCGAGCGTTCGATGCGTACGCATGAGCAGGTCGACACGCTGATCAAGCAGATGGCCGAGCTCCGCGCCGACGTGGCCGAGCTGCTCGAGCACACGCGGGCGCTGCACGTGCAGCGGCCCCGCTCGCTCACGAAGACCGAGGTCGAGCAGCTGCTCAAGGCGAAGCCCGACCAGAACTACATCGTCTGCGCGCCGTTCAACGCCGGTTCGCTCTCCTTCCGCCCGGGCGACCGGATCGACGCGCGAACGCGCTTCGCCAACCCCGACCACCTCGCGCTGCACGTCGAGCGCGGGCTGCAGCTGACGATCCCGCCGCAGGCCTGATCATGCTGACCGAGCAAGAGCGCCGTCGAGTCCTGTACCACCTGGACTACCCGCAGATCTCTCTGCCGACGACGCTCTCGCTCGGGCTCCCTGTCGTCACGCAGGCTCGCTTCATCATCGAGCAGAACGTGCGCTTCGCCGACCCGGGCGGCGAGCAGATCGTGCGCGAGATCCTCGCTCGCCTCGACTGTATCCTCCTCGAGATCGACCAGGCCCGGCGCGCGCTGATCATCGCGCAGACGGGCGACACCAAGTTCCGCGAGGACGCGCTGCCGCTGCTCTGGATCGAGTACGGCACGTGGCGGAAGAAGCTCGCCGACACGCTCGCGTCCCAGCCCAACCCCGTCAGCAACTCCGCGGGCACCCTGTGGGGTCAGGGCGGTGTGCAGGAGGGGTGTTGATGCGAAGGCTGCTCCGGCTTGCTCGGCGAGGAGCGGCCAGCGTGGCGAGGCTCGACGCGCGAGCCACTCGATCGGATGCAGCGGCCGACAGCGGGCGCTACGTGGTCGAAGCACGCAGGAATAGCCTGCGGTGCCAACTCGCGATCGTAGCGATGAATCAGGACGACCCGGCCGAGTGGATGGACGACATGGAACAGCACATCGCCATGCAAGCCCCGATCAGGATCGACAAGATCACCATCACGATCGAGTCGGAGGACCCGCGACTGGCTGGCTTCTCCATGCCCAAGATCTCTGGCCCACGCTCGCTCGCGGAGATGTTCGATGCCGTGCGCGACCAACTCCTCGCCGACCTCGGCGCCCGCGAGGCCATTGGGGGCGAGGTCGAGATCGCGGACCAGACCAGGTCCGTGCCGAGCTCGCTATGAACGACTGCCGATGCTCGGGCCCGTGCTCCTGCGCTCGCTCCTCCGCGCAGCCAAGCTGCACGCCGGGCGGTCCCACGCCGCTCGCTCCTCCTGCGCCCGCCAACACGCAGCCGCTCAGCTCGCTCGTGTGCTCCGTGCTCGGCGGGCTCCAGCCCATCGTCGACAGCGCTCGCCGGATCGCACATGAGATCGGCGCTCGCCCCTACCGCGTGCGCCTCGTCTGGCAGGAGCGCAGCGCGGTCACGGGGCTCTGGTCCGAGGTCTACGCGCGCGAGCTCGTGCCGGTGCGCGTCGAGCCTGGCCGCGAGCAGTTCACCGACGAGGTCGCGGGACAGATCCCAGGCGGCTCGATCTCGCTGCGTGAGGTCTCCCCGGTGCAGGTCGACGAGCTCACGCTGCGCGGGTACCTGCAGGGCAAGGCGTGGTCGGCCGACAACCCCAGCCGCGAGTTCTTCTTCGAGCTCCAGCAGATCCGGCGCTGCGCCACCGACCCGGAGCCCGAGCGCTACCGCTACGTGCTCGACGGCGTGCCCGAGCTCGAGACTGATCGCATGCAGTGGCGCGTCCGCCTGCTCGCGCAGTACGGGCGGCGCTCGCGAGCGGGCCAGGACACGACGGTGCCCGGCGCTCTCTACCCGCTGCCCGACGCCGCGGTGATCTCTTAGCGCTCCGAATCTTCGCGCGCGCGCCGGATGGCGGCGGGGCTCCATTCGAGTAGCTGGCCGTTGTCGACCAGGTAGCGAAGCGTCGTCACGCCGAGGCCAGGCACAGGCACGGCGAGCCTCTCGACGTCGAGCAGCGTCAGGGCCCAGACCACGCGCATCGACGCGCTAGCGATGCCGCGCACCTCGATGGCTGCGCTCTCGCAGCGCCGCCACCAGGCCAACGTCTCCTCGGCGGTGGCGCGAACGCCTGGCTGGCCCTGCACATAGCACCGATTCTCGCGTTCGGCAGCCTCGGCACGGACCACGCCACGCTCCCAGTCGCTGATCATCGGTATGCTTGACCGGTCGAGCTCGCGCATGATTCCGACATGACGACGACGATCCGCATCCGCTCGCCGAAGGACCTCGGCCCCGCGCTGCGCAAGCTCGGGCGCTCGATGGACGCCGCGATGATCGTCGCCCTGCGCAAGACCGCGAGGTGGGGCGCAGGCCAGGCGCTCATGGTCAGCGCGACGACGCAGCCCCGACCTCGGGCGAGCGGCACCTACGAGCGGAGCTTCGTGGTCACCAAGATCCCGAAGGGCGCGCTCCTCAGCAACTCGGCCGGCCACGCGATCTTCGTCGAGCTCGGACGTCGGCCCGGTCGCATGCCGCCCGTCGCCAAGATCTTGGAGTGGATGATCCTCAAGCGCATCGACAAGCAGATCTCACGCCAGCAAGGGCGAGACGCCGGAGGTCGCTTCGTCGCGGCGACGCAGGAACAGCTCCACGCGGTCGCGCTCCGCATCGCGCGGGCGATCGGCAGGCGCGGGATCAAGGGCCGCAAGATCATGCAGCAGCTGCAGCCGCTGCTCCGCGCTCGCCTTCGGATCGAGATCGACGAGGCGATGAAGAAGGCGTTCGCGTCGGCGCCCGACAGGTGATCGCGGAATCGGTTGGTGAGCGGTCCGGTCGAGGATGTCATGGAGACCATCACCATCATCCTGTTCGTCCTCCTCGGAGGATCCAACCCGCCATCCGGCTCGAACGTGATCTGCTGCCACTACGCCGCAGACGGGAACCTCGTCTGCAAGCTGCCGGTCGACAACTCATGTGCGCCGAATGACAAGGCCGTGGTTTGCCGCAACGGCATCTGGGAGGACCCCGGCGGCGGGTACGCCGAGTGCATCCCGAACTAGTGTAGGATTCGCGCATGCAGGGCGATCGACGGCCAGACCCGAGCTCGCTCCGCCGCGAGGTCCGCCGCGTGCAGACGCCGGCCGGACCCAAACCCGTGAACACCACCGACGCGCTCGCCTACGTCGCCGACCAGGCGGCGGCAGGCGACCGCTCGGCGCAGTTGGTCTCGCCTAACCCGATCAACACCTACGCGGCGCCGCTGCCCTCGCTGTCGTGGCCCGACGATTCGCCCGGCCTGATCACGCTGCACCCGCGCGACGCTGCGATGCTCGCGGTCGCCTCGCTCCTCGCCACGATGCGATGGAACAGCCGCGACCTCGACCAGCTCGTCGGCGACCCGACGAAGCCGCCCGTGATCACGCAGCACAAGCTGAGCAAGGTCCGGCTCGAGTGGCCGGACTGGGACGCGGCAGACATCCCGGTCGACTCGGCGCTCGTGAACGCCGGCGGCTCGGCTCCGTGGGATCCGGCAGAGCGGCACCCTCGGCTGATCCCGAGCACGTTCGGCGTCTTCGACAGCCTCGCCGGCCTCAGCAGCGACAAGCCGCTGACCGTGCTCCGCTACATCGGCGAGTACCAGGTGCCCGTGAGCGTGTTCGCCTGGTTCGCCCACCGCGACATCCGGCGCGGCTTCGAGGCGAGGCTCTGCGCGATGATGGCCGCGAGCCGGATCGACGACGTCTTCTCGCGCCGCGTGATCGTGCCGCAGTACTTCGACCGCGAGGCTCGGATCTCGCTGGGCGAGTCGCTGCGCCCCGACGACGCGGCTTCGGCTGCCTCGAACCGCTGGCCGCTCGAGGTCCAGCTGAGCGTCGAGCTCGAGCACGTCGAGCTCGTCCTCGCGCCCGGCGTCACGCTGCAGCCGATCGCCGAGGTCGAGATCAACGGACTCGGCTGAGCTCGGACATCTTCGCGTCGATGGCCTTCGCGAACATGTCTGCGTATGCCGCATCCAGACCTTCGAGCATCCGCTTGTCAAGCGCCACGCGCTCGAACTGACAGCGCTCCTGGGTGTAGAAGACGGAGACGATCATATCGATGATCGCTGCCGGGCCTGACTCGCGCAGGCGCCACAGCAGCCCAAGCTCGACCGCCCGGCAGAACAGCGCGCTCACCTGCTTGCCCCCGCGAATGGGCTTGAGGCGCTCGTCGAGCTCGACGAGCTGCGCGTACACAGCATCATCGAGGCGCTGGTGCGCCGCATGGTCAGTTGCCCTCGACCAGCTTGTAGGGGCTGCCGTTCGAGATCGGCCAGTAGGTCGCATCCAGCAGCCGCAAGCCGCACACGTCGGTCGGCTCGACCAGCTGCGAGCAGCTTTCATCGTCGTGGCGCACGCTGTGCGCCGTGAGCATCTCCGGCCACTCCTGCGCGGCGGGCAGCAGCCAGAACCGATCCGAGCCGGGGCGGCGCACGAACACTCCCGCGGCCTCGGGCCATCGCAGCTCGAGCAGGTCGCCGAAGGCCTGCGAGTCGGGATAGTTCCCGCCTTCGACCGGCTCGTCGACGCAGTCGCTGGCCACCTTCGCGGGCGAGTAGGTGTCGAAGGGGTGACCCCCATCGGCGCCGCAACTGGCATCGCTGTACCAGACCCAGCCGGTCGGCTCCGCATTCGGCCAGAACGTGGGGCCGGCCGTGACCAGCGAGAACCCCCACGAGTCGAGCGTCAAGTAGAGCGTGCGGGGCCCTCCGTCTTGGATGCCGCCGAACACGTCGGTGTGATCGAGAACCGCGCGCGCGTCCGGCGAGGCGAGCCGGCCGACGATCTGGCTGGCCTGATCGAGCACCAACCAGAACGGCTCGCTTGCCTCGCCGGTGCCGGTCTCGGTCTCGACCTCGGTCTCGGTCTCGGTGCCGCTGGTCGTCTCGGTGCCGCTCCCGCTGGTCTCGCCGGTCTCGCTGGTCGTCTCGGTGCCGCTCCCGCTGTCGACCGCGTCACAAGCAGCCAGCGCGAGGATTGCTAGAATTGTGTGTCGGATTCGCATCTAGGGGCGAACCCCAGCATGGTCGTGTTCACGACGCGGCCTCGAGCTCGGCAGGCGCGGTGAGCTCGAGCTCGACCTCGGCAGTGAGCAGTGGCAGGCCACGCCGCGCCGCGGAGCGCATCACGACCGTCGGCCGCATGGTGATCTGCTCGCCCACCGCGAGCACGCGAGCGAGAAGCGCGGGCGGGATTCGCACCGTGGTCTGCTTGTGGTCGGTCGACTGCAAGTGCGACGACGCGTGCAGATCGTCAGCAAAGTCGAGCCCAAGCTCGACCGCCCGGCAGAACAGCGCGCTCACCTGCTTGCCCCCGCGGGTGGGCTTGAGGCGCTCGTCGAGCTCGACGAGCTGCGCATACACAGCATCATCGAGGCGCAGGCTTTGCAGCCGAGACTTTGGGGTGGCTTGGGTCTCCATATTCTCAGACAATACACCCCGGCCGCGATCGCGCCAAGCCCTCTTGCGCGTATATCACTGGCCGTGTATTCTCGATGCATGCCCGTCCAAACCTGCCGAGAAGTGCGCACCCACGAGTTCGATGGCCACCCGATCCGCGAGTTCATCGCGGCCGACGGCCGTGTGCTCTATTCCACCCAAGACGTGTGTTCGAGCGTCGGGATCACGAAGTACCGCGACAAGCAGGCCAAGCTGGCCACCGACCAGCGGGCCACCCTGCAAGCTGTGAACGGCCGCCAAGCTGGCCGGCTCGTGTGCCTCACGACCGAGGCCGGCGTGCTCATGATCATCATGCGCGTGCGCGGCGAAGGGTCCGCGCAGGTCCAAGCGCTGCGCGAGGCCCTCGCCAACGGGGCCAAGGTCACGCTCGCATCCGCGCAAGACGACGCGCCCACCCAGCCCGCCCTCACCATGCCGGACCACCCACAGGAAGCCCTCGCCAAGTTGCCTCGCGGCCTCGAGCGTCGTTCGGCGCCCAAGCCCGCGCCCAAGCCCGCGACCGTGCCCGCGCGCTCGCAGGAGGCCGTCCTGCTCGACGTGGCGAGCGAGCTGGCTGCGCGCGGCGACCTCGAGCGCGCGAACGCGGTCAAGTCCGCGCTCGCCGAGCTGCTCACGCGGCAGACGACCCCGGCTGCTCGCACGCCGCCCGCCGACGTCGATGTCCGTGACCCGCGCGTGCTGGCGAGCGTGGCCCTGCAGCTCGCCGAGTTCGTGCAGGAGTTGAGCGACAGCCATCGCGACCTCGGAACCCGCGTGGTTCAGCTGGAGAACGAGAAGCCCAAGGCGCGCGCGCTGCCGATGTCGGTGCGCACGCCCGAGCAGCCCGGGCGCCCGACTCGGCCCGCGCTCCCCTCCGCAGACATCGGGTTCAGGCCGCTGGCCAAGATGCTGAACGTCAGCGAGCGGGAGTTCGCGGCGTGGCTGCTCGAGAACCGCATCCTGTACCGGCTGGAAGGCAAGTTGACCCCGACTTCCAAGACGCGCGATCGGGGCTTGGCCTACACCACGACGATCGAGGTTGTCGACCGCGGGACCGGAGCGACGTGCACGTACCCGAAGACGATGTTCACGCCCAAGGGTGTCGACTACATCATGCGCCTGCAGGACGTTCGCATTGTCTCGTGAGGCCCTGCCGGTCCCGCGACGCAACAACGGCGCGCTCGAGATGCTCGGGCGCGCCGTTGTGTTTGTGCGCGGGCTAGTCGTGGCAGATGACCGAGGCCTCGCCGGTGACCGGGTCATAGAGCTGTTCGCCGGATGCACAGTCGAGCCAGTAGAGCGACGCATTCCCGCAGTCGGTGGGCGACAAGACGCCCCAGCAGCCGAGGCCGTCCTGGCAACACACATACTCGGCGAGCATGCACCCGCCGATCTGTCGGCCGGTGATGGGGTCGCGCTCGATCGGCGGGCACTCGCCACCCTGGTCGCACTGGGCCGGGTAGGCATCGCAGTAGTTCACGAGCGGAGGGGTTCCGGGCGGCTGCTCGGGCGGCGACTCGGCCCGCGCCGTGAAGGTCAGCACGTTGTCGAGCGCCTCCACGTTGGCGGTCGTGAGCGAGCCGAGCATCACCCCGGCGAGGAAGGTCAGAGCGTTGGCGCTGTAGGGCTTCATGGGCTTGTGTCCTTGGTTCGTTCTGGCGATGGCGGTCGGGGGATGTTCTCGGCCCCACACTGCGCAAGCTGGGCAGATAGTAGCTCGATCGCAATCCTCGCGTCGTCGCGGCACTGCTGGCACGCGCTCGCTCCGGCCGGCTCGTCGCCGATCGAAGTCGAGGGTGCGGGAGCGGGAGCGGGTGCAGGCGCGAGCGCGGGAGCGGGGTCAGGCTCCGTCGCCGCGGGCATCGGGCCCGTGTTCGAGGGCCCCGAGGTCGGGCCCGGCGCGTCGGCCTCGGTGTCGCCGTTCATGGCCGCCGTTCCACCGACGCCAGCACCGGCCCCGGCGAAGAGAAGGGCCAGCTTGCCGGCGAAGCCGCGGCTTCGCTCGAGAAGCCAGCGCCCGGCAGCTCGCGCGAGCGCGGCCGGCCCATGCTTGTCGATCCACGCGTCGAACATGCGCTCGACTCGGGCGTGTTCATCCTCGGGCGCCACGATGGGCGCCACGCTCGACAGGTTCGCTCGCTCGCGTGGCTCGGTCATGGCTCGGTGCCCTCGGGGTCTTGGCTGTTCTCGGCCGCGATGATCGCATGGATCTCGGCGCGCGAGATCAGCAGCTTGCCCAGCCGCGACCACTGCCGCACGAGACCCTGCCGCACCAACCTGGTGACGCGGATCGTAGCGACACCGAGCTCGGCCGCGATCTCCTGCGCGGTCGCGGCATCGGGCGGCACCGGGTCGGTCGACACCGGCTCGAGCTCGGCCTCGTCGTCGGCCGCGGGGTCCTGCTCGCCCGCGACGGCCTCGGGCGCCTCGAGCGGCTCGCCCTGGTCGTCGGTGGGCAGCGCCTCGAGAACCCCGTTGCGCACGAGCAGGTCGGTTCCCTGTGCCGCGCTGATCGTGCCGTTGCCGATCAGCACCGAGACCGTGTCGGCCCAAGTCTTCGCGATCTCGGCGCTGGCCTTCGGCTCGGGCGTGGTGAGGGGGGCGAACACGATCGACCACTCGCTGGGCACCGACTCGCCCGCGTTGCGCCGACACGCAAACTCGACCTCGAGAATCCGGTTCATGGCCGGCGCGACCGTGTGCGTCTGCTCGGTCGCGCAAGAGCTGTACCAGGACCGCACCTCGTCGCCCGACGACGCCCCCAGGCCGCTTGCCTGCTCGCCGGTGAGGATGATGCGGGGCAGCCCGCACGCGCTCACGAGGTCGCGCTCGAACGCGTTGATCAGCTTCTCGAGGCCCTCGACCGAGCGCTTGACCTCCTGATAGGTGCTGGTGCTGTCGAGCGCGAGGAGGTTGAAGCTGTCGATCCCGCGCCGCAGCTGCCGAAGGATCTCGCGCACCTCGCTCGCCCCCTCGTCGCTCATGAGCTGCTCGTTCAGGCCAGCCCAATTCAGGACCATCACCGACAGGTCGGCGACAAGCTCCTGCGCCGACTCCATGACCGAGCCGAGGGCGGCTAGCTGCCGATTGCACCGCTGCAGCACGCTGGGTGCCCAGCCGGCGTACTGCGCGATGATCGAGGGCGGCACGCGACAGCCGTCGAAGCGAACGACACGGCTGGGGTGAATGACGGTGCCGGTCTCCTGCGTGCCGTCGGGAACGATCAGCTGGTAGCCGGTCGGGTGCGACCAGGCCAGCGCGCCATAGGCCGCGTTCCACCCGCACACGCGCGTGTTGGTCGAATCGAGGATCGACAGGCCGCGCAGCGAGCGAGCGTTCTCGAGGTCGAGCGGCTTGTCTGGCTCGCGACCATCATCGACCGCCATCACGAGCAGCCCGGTGCCGTAGAGCCGGCCCCACCGCCACGCGTCGCCGATGAAGCGCATAGCCCCGAGGTCATCCATGCGCGACTTGACGCTCGTCCAGTCGAAGCGCTTGTCGAGCCCCGTCAGCGAGTAGGCCCCGCGCGTGCAATCGTCGACCATGCGATCGACGATGCGCGCGGCGTAGCCGTTGTTGACGTAGAGGTCTTGCAGCTCGGCCTCACCCAACATGCGGTCGGCTCGGAACCGGGTCTCGCGGCTCTTCGACGTGCCCGGCATGCCCATCCCGGTCACCGCGTTTTCGTAGTTGTCGCTCTTGATCTTCATGGCCTCTTGCGTTGGATCGGGTCCCGCCCGCCGTCGGGTTTCAGCGCCTGCGCGGGTGCGCGTTGCGGTCCGAGGATGCCACGCATCCCGACCGGCTTGGGCTGCGGAGCAGACTTCGAGATGTGGCAGTAGGTGGCGGCCCACACAACCGCGTCGATCCTGTTCGGGCTCTTGCCCTGGCCGGGCACCCACGAGATCCATTGCTCTTCGAGCGCCTTGAACCGGTCGGGCGGGCCGACGTGATGGATGCGGTCGCGCTGGTAGAGCGTTGCCACCGGTTCGGCGCGAGTCTCTTTCCCGCGGCTGGCTACCACGCGCTCGAACGGCACCGACTTGTCGACCGCGCGCACGCTCGCCTCGACAAAGTCGCCGCCGTTGTTGACCTCGGCGATCACCACGTCGGCGTTCCAGTCGCGATAGACCTTGACCACGTGCTCGGCCCACGCGCCCGAGACGATCTCGAACTTGCCCGACTCGTCGGCGAGCAGCCAGCCCTGGTCGTCGGCGGTCACGCCATAGACCATGATCCCGGTCTCGTCGCTCGAGTCGGTGCTGGTCACCGCGGGGTCAACCGCGACCACGATCTTGATGAACTTCTCCGGGGCGGACCTGACCCGGTTGCGCTCGATCGCAGCGTAGGGCAGCAGCGCGCCGGCGATCTTGTCGATGTACTCACCGTACAGCTCCTGCGCCGCGATCTCTTTCCCCTCGTAGGCCACCCGAAACGAGTCGAGGGCCGACCGCGCGAGAAAGACGTTGTCGAAGGTGGAGGCGCCCGTCACCACGGTGCCCGGGTCGCTCTCGAGCTTGCGCAGCCACGGCAAGGGCTTGGGCGTCATACAGATCATGATCTGCGCGCACCCCTTGCGAACCGCGGGTTCGAGGATCTCGAACCAGGTCGTTTCCGAGTCGGGCCACTCGGGCAGCTCGTCGGCCACGAGAAAGCTGATGTTCTTGCCGCGGATCGAGGCCGGAGCGTCGCCCGACAGCACGTAGCAGATCACCCCGTTGGGCCACTCGAGGATTCCGGGGCCAGGCCTCCACGTTGGGCGGAACCCGGGCGGGGCCGTGGCGAGCACGCCTGTTTCGGGGTCCAAGACGTTGTTCGTGCGAACGTCGTCGTGCGTGCGCCCGACGATCGCCAGCACGCCGCGCCTGACTCGCTTGCGGTCCCGCGCGACCATGTGCAGCGTGTTGTTGGCCGCAAGCGACTTGCCCGAGCCACGGCCGCCACGAAGGATCCATCGCCGCCACTTGCCGGGCGGCAAGCGCTGGTGCGGCATCGCCCACATGTCCCAGTCGCTAAGCAACTGAGCGAGCTCGACACTAGGCAGCTTCCCGAAAAAGCGCGACACGTCGGCCTTCGACTTGAAGGTGCCGAGCTTTGCCAGCTTCTCGACGATCATGGATTGGGCGGCCACGTTCACTCCTCGGGTAGCTCGAGCCCCTTGACGAGTCGCTCCACGATGACGTCGAGGATGTTGGCGCGCTCGAACTGCTCGCCGGTCGCGTCGTCGGTGATGACCGCGGGCGCGGCCCACTCTCGAGCGAAGCGCTTTCCATGCCACTTCGCCACGATCTCGCGGTCCCTGGGGTCTCCCGAGGGGTCGAGAACGCGGTCGTTCAGGGTGATGAAGCACTCGGCCTCTGCTTGCTCGATCGCGGTGACCAGCTGGGCCTGCAGCGGCATCTCGACCCGCGTGCCAGCGCGGATCTCCTCGAGCTGCTTGCGGCCTGCGTCGATCCAGCCGATGAAGGTCGCCTCACTCACCCCGACGGCGCGCGCGGCCACGAGCCGAAACGAGCCGGCGCGCACGAGCGCGACGATGCGCTCGCCGAGCTCGGGCACGAGCGAGCAGTGCGGCATGTTGCCCTCGTAGATCGAGCCCTTCGCGGGCTTGGCTCCCGCGCCGCCGATCGTCTCGCAGGTTCGGTGAGGGCGCGTCGCGGCTTTGCTGCGCGAGGGCTCTTTGCTGGGCGGTGGGCCCGGGGGCAGGCGCACGTCGACGATCGGCGCCTCGATCTTGCGGCCCCCTCGCGGCTGCGCGCGCACCTTGTCGTCGCCGGCCGGGCGGTCGTCTTGCCCGCTCATCCGAACACCCCAATCACGTTCAGGCTGGCCTGGTTGCCGACGACCGCGAAGCCGCTCGCTGCGTTGGGCTTGAAGCGCAAGAGCAGCGTGCGAGCCCCGGTCGCTGGGATCGTGTAGGGGATGCTCGCCGACCACTGCGAGATCGCCTTGCCGTTGACCGTCGCGTCGGCGTTGGCTGGGCCGGTCGTGATGGTGTCGGCCCAGACCTGCGCGCCCGCGGTCAGATCGTAGATCTGCACGTCGACGAAGTAGTGGTGGTTCGTGCTGTTCTCGTCGCCGAACCGCGCGCTGGCCAGCAGCAGGAGCTTTCCTCCCGCGAAGCGCGGCTCATACGGCGCGGCCACGTTGACGCTGACGAGGGTCACGTATGCGGCTGCGTCTGCGTTCGTGGCGTTGACCGTGCGCGGGGCGGCGAGGCCGTGCGCGTGGCCGCTTGCAGTGGTCCATGGCGACTGCCAGATCCCATCGGCGAACACGCGCGGGATGTCGAGGTCGGATCGGTGGGTCTCGTCGCCCGAGGCCGCCATGAGCGGGTCGGCGTTCTGCGGGACCTTGCGCAGCGGCGCGCGGGTCGGCGAGGTCGTGTCGGTCTCGGCGACCACGCCATACCCAGCGGCCGCACTCGAGCGCACGCCCGGCGCGTCGCCGCGACCTTCGCCCCACACGCCAGCGCCCGCGGCAGTGGCTGCCATCGCGGACTGGCCATGCACACCCGCGGCGTCGGTCTTCGTGGCGGCCGCGAGCAGGGCCTCGGGCGCCGTGGGGCCGCCATAGGCGACCAGCCCCTGGCCGTCGACCGTGCCCGTGCAGAGCGAGCCCATGCCGCCCGAGGCACCGCCCGTGCAGGTCGAGCCCGGCCCCGTCGCGCCGCCGACAAAGCGACCGCCCGACCCGATGCCCTGGCCGACGCCGCGCATGCCGTCGTTGTTCGTGCCGAGCGCGAGGCCCTCGACGCCGGGGCCCGTGCCGGTGTTGGTGCCGCGCACGGCCGCGAGCGCTCCCGCAGCGCTCGCGTTCAGCCCGAACCCCGCGCCCGTGTTCGTGCAGGTCGCGGCCGCCGACGGTGCGCCCGTGTTCTGGTTCACGACCAGCGCGATCGCCCCGGCAGCCGTGCCGCCGAGCTCGAGCATCGCGAGCTCGGCCTTGCCGGTCGCGTCGGTCTCGACAAGGTGCGCGTCGAGCCCAGCGAGCGGCGACCCTGCGAGCAGCCAGCCGGACCACTGCCCGCAGATGTTCCACATGTAGTTCATCCACGCCGCTGGTACGCCGTCGCCGGGGACCAACCCGTTGATCGTGTCGCCGGGGACGATCTTGGTAGGGTTTCCGGCTTGCGGGCCAACCGCATAGTTCACGCCCGTGGCGAAGACAAACGACTGAATCGGCTTGGTAGGCATGACTTAGGGGTCTCCGATGGTGACGATGGCTGAGAGCAGCAATGCTCCCGGGGTGTCGGCCGCGACCTGGTAGCAGAGCAGGCCCGCCCCTGCGGTGTCGGCCTCGACCTCGTAACAAAGAAAGTTGTCGCCCTCGGGCACGAACACCGCTTGCCCGAGCACACCGAGGTAGATCGCCTTGCGCAAGAACGACGCGAGGATCTCCATCTCGATGAACGAGGCGATGTCGGGCACCGTGATCGAGAAGGCGTAGGGCGGCGTCGTCTTGCAGACGATGGGCGCGCCGCTGCCGGGCCCGATGAAGGCGCGGCAGATCTCCAGCACGCTCGCGGTCGAACCCGAGGCCGGCTCGGTCACGATGTCGCGTTGGATGCCCAGGAAGGTGCGGTATCGGTCATCCGGGAAGCCGGACCGAGGCAACCCGAGCAGCGAGCCGAGAACATCCAGCTGCACGCCCACCGCCGTGTCGAGCGCGAAGGCAGCCGCGATGGAGGCGATGCCGTCGAGCTGCGCGCCGGCCTCGCTGGCGAAGGCGCAGATCCACCCAGAGAAGTCACCGCCCGCCGACTGCGCGAGGATGCCGGTTTGCGCGGTCGCGCAGCCGAACGACGCGCCCGACGGCACCGCGCCCCAGGGCGAGCCCAGACCCCACGCCGAACCGGTACCCCACCCGCTCACGGGAAGATCACCGCCCCATTGATGGAACACCGAAACTCGCCCGAGTCGAAGTCGGCGCGCTGGCGCAGGTTGATCGGGATGACCGACAACCAGGTCAGGTCGTCGGCGCTCACCTTCACGTCGAGCGTGTCGACCCCGGCGAGTTCGCCCGCGGTGATCAGGGCGGTGATCGCCCCGATGTAGTCGAGCGCGCGGAAGTCTCGGCCGGCCGCGCGCAGCTCGTTCGCCCGCGCGAGGCACTTCGTGCGGATCATGGTCGCCATGATCACCGGGACGAGCGGCAGGATCGGCCCGTCGGCATCGCTGGTCGTGATCAGCACGCGCAGGAACACGTCGACGTCGGCGACCACGTCGAACGGCACGGTGTGCGACTGGCCCTCGGAATCGACGACGGTGCGCGAGTAGCTCGTGCCGTAGAGCTCGACTCCCAGGCCCGTTGCGGACCATGCCGCTTCGGCGATCGCCTGCTGTAGGTCAGCCCCAGGCACCGCGGGCTCGGTCTCGACGACCACGTTGCCGGCCTTCCAGGGGATCCCGAGGTTGCGCGACGGGTCGGTGCCCTTGGGCGACTCGCTCGGGTTGTGGAACACGCGGCACGAGACCACCCCGTCGACGCGCCCGACGACCGCCGCAACGGCTGCCAGCGGGCCCTGGCCGCGCACATACAGCTCGGCCGCGCGTCGGTACCGAAACTCGGGGTCGCTCTCCTCGGCGCGTCCTAGCGTCGCGTCGTCGACGGGGTTCGTGAACCCCGACAGGCCCGCGATGATGGTGACCGGGGTCCAAGTGTTGCCGGCCTGCGCGTTCACCGGCCCGGTCTCGGCCGCGACCAGCGTGGCCGCCTGCGAATCCGCCCCGGCGAAGTTGTAGGGGCCGCCCGTGGTCTGCCAGGTCCCGCCAAACTCGACGTTGGCGAACATGGTGCCGTCGGCGACCACGCAGGGCCCCGAGGCCGTGAGCACGCCTCGAACCTGCGAGTGCGTGGCGCCCTTGCGCGTCGAGCCGGTCAGGGCCGCGCGCTGATCGAGCAGACGTCCCTGCGCTGCCGCGGGGTCGAACGACCGCGCAAGCGCAAGCGTCGCTTGCTGACCGAGCGCGAGGGCCTCGGCGACGATCGCCGCGAATTGGCCCGACAGGCTCGTGATCTGCGTGTTCAGCGTGCCGCCGAACCGGGCTTGAAGGCGCGCGAGGATCGACGCCTGGATCTGCTCCTGCGTGTCGGTCGTGATGCCGTTGCCGTCGATGGTGATGGCCATGGGTCAGGGGCTCGCTTCGACCGCGAAGTCGATCTCTCCGTCGACTGTAACAGCTCGCCCTGTCATTGTCGCCGCGCGCGTGAGCGGGTGCACGTCAACCTTGCTCACGTCGCATCCGGTGACGCCTGGGGTCGCGAGTACCTGCTGGCGCACGATGCTTCGCCGGCTCTCGTCGGTGGTCTCGGGCCGGAGCATGAGCTGCAGCCAGGGAACGCCCGCCCCCCGGTCGAACCGGGACTCGCCCAGGAAGGTGCGCAGTCGGAACGCGATCGCCTGGGCGATGGCCTCGCGGCCCGTGACGAACGCGAGCTCACCATCGACGATGGCCAGGTCACCGGTGCTGGTTGCTTGAAGGTCCATGATCAGGGGGCCACTTTCACTTTCGAGGATGCCATGGTGGGCGCTTGGGCTTGCCAGGTTGCGAGTGCAGAGGTCAGAGCGGCCGCGACCTGGGTGCCCGTCACCGGCGCGACCTGGGGCTGTAGGGCAGCAATCGCGGTGTTCAGCACGGCCGAGACCGCGTCGGTCACCCGCTCGGCGATCGCGGCCGACGTCGTGGTCAGGGCCTCGCGCCCGAGGTTGATCGTGGGCGCCTCGAGCACCGCTCCGGTCGCCGAACCGGCCGACGGCTGGATCCTGTGCAGCCGATCGAGCAGCCCCGGGATGAACACGCAGTCGGCGAGCGAATGGATTGCCGACTTGACCGGGTCGACAGGCTGCGCGGTCGTGCGCGCCATCCAGGTATCGGACGAGCGATCGAGCACGACGAGCAGCCCGGTAGAGCCCTCGGCGACCGGGAAGGTCAGGAACGCGTCGCCGGTGCCGTCACCCGCGAAGATCACAGGCACGCGCGCGAGCTGGGTCGGCGACGCGACGCGCACGCGGTTGGTCTCGCCGGGGTCTTCGCCGCCCGAGCCCTGTGCGACCCGCTCGACACGCAGCACGTCGACGCGCACCGAGGCCTCCTGCGTGGCGGGGTTGTAGGCCGTGACGGTGCCGATCGTCGCGGTGCGGATGGCCAGCCCCACGCGCCGCTCGACCAGCTGCAGCAGCGATTCGAGGCCGGGGTCGTCTGGGGTCTCGTATTGGCCGGTTCGGGGGCTCATAGCGGCACGCTCCTACGCGCTTCGATGGTCATGATCGACTCGCCCGTGAACGTCGAGCCGGTGAAGCGCACCGACTCGACGCGAAACCCGGGGGCACCCACGGGCCGGCCAAAGCCGTCGCGCACGACGATCTGTGACCCGGGCCGGATTGACGGCTGCGCGAGCGCGGTCAGGGCCAAGCCCGCGTCGGTCGGCGACCACTCGAGTAGGCCCGTCGATGGCGCGAGCAGGGCAGCGGCCTGGCCCTGCGAGCTCGCGGTGATGCCTCGCTCGAGAAAGATCACTTGGCCGTTGATCACCTTCCATTCGAGCCCGAACGTGTCCAAGAGGTCACCGATCACGCGCGTGAGCTCCCCATCCAAGACCCACGAGCCGGACGCCGCGATCGGGGTGCGCTGCACAGCGGCCATGAACGGGGCTTGCATGGCGGGGTCGATGCGCAGCTGCCCGAGTTGCATGAACAGGTCTTGGATCACGAGCCACAGTCCAAGCGCGTTGCCGGACTCGTAAAGGTACTGTTTCGGGGCGTCGGGCGTGGATTCGACGATCGCGCGCTGGCCCTCGCCGAACCGAAACAGGGTGATGACCTCCTGCCCGCGCCGCATGTCGGGCACGATCTCCCACGCGTCGCCGGCCATGATCAGGTTCAGGTCGCCACCCCATCCGACGTGAACCCCGACCTTGAACCCGACGCCCCGCGCAGTCCTACGCAACCACTCGGCATGCAACCCGCCGCGGAAGGCCTGCGCGAGGTTGTAGACCTTGACCTCGCCCTCGTCGGTCTTCGACGAGCGCGTGCGCAAGATGTCCCATTCGATGGTCAGGCCCGCGCCGTCGCGGTTGACGATCTCGGTCGGCGAGGCGAGGCCGGTCTCATACTCGCGTTGCTCGGCCGCCGTCATGCCCGACACAGCGGCCGACACGTTCAGGAATTCGACCGGGGTCTGCAAGCTGGTCACGTCGAGCCCCCGGTAGCGAGCACGTCGGCGATCGGCTGGTAGTAGATGACCGCGCGCCGCTCCGCGAAGGCGAGCAGGTCAGGGTCGCGCCCGTCGAAGGTCTGCACGAACAGCTTGCCGGGCGGGCAGTGCGGTCGCGAGCGGTAGGGGTGCAGGAGGTCGACACCCGCGCCAAGCCCCGCACCGAGCACGATAGGCGAGCCCACCGAGTCGCGCAGGTCGAAGACCCACGCACCGGTGCGCGTCGTCGGGTTCGCGCTCGGGGCGAGCCCAGCGAGCACGTACGCGCGCGCGTAGTTCGGGGGGAACACCAGCGTGTAGAACGTGAAGGCGTAGTCGACCGAGTCGAGCCGCTCGACAACGTCGAACCGGCTCGCCGCTCCGAGCTGCACCGCGATGGCTTTCAGCTGCACTTGCATGGTCAGTAGGGGGCCAGGGGTGGGATCCCAGGGCCAGCAGGCCCGAACGCTTCGCCAGCGACCGAGGTTGAACCGCCCGCCCCGCCGCCGCTCGACCGGTTGTTCCCGACCGGTGACGCGTCGACATCGACGAACGAGGCGACGCTGGCCGACGTCAGGACGCGCGCCTCGAGAAACTTGATGGTGATCGGCTGCGAGTCTCCATCGGTGGGTGACCACGAGGCCGGCAGCCCGGTGATGAAGGCCCGATCGAGCGAGTGCCGAGGGGTCACGACCATCACGGGCCTGCGCAGGTTGGCGAGCGCGGTCAGGTTGGCGAAGCGGATCGCGTCGAGCCGCGCGTTTCGGACCGCGCCCGACCCGATCACCATGGGGCCCGCGGCCGCGAGCACGCCCGCGACGGTCAGCATGCGCAGCTCGGCGCGCACGTTCGAGGTCGTGTCGGTCAGGTCTTGCAGGGTGTGGCGGGTGACCAGCCAAGCCTGCTCGAGCTGCTCACCGTCGATGGTGTCGAGCGTGACCCGCAACGGGCTCACGCCTGGCACGACGTCGGCGACGCGCTCGATCGGCGTGCCGCGGGCATCGAGCGCGTAGATCGAGCACGTCGTGCGCCCCAGAGAACCGTTGAAGCCGTTTGCCATGGGTCACCGAACGATCGTGTTGGGGGTCGCGGCGGCGACCTTCTTGTAGGTCTGGGCCAGGCGCGCGTCGACTGCACGCGCGACCGACTCGGGGTCACCTGCTCCGGCGACGTGGATCCCACCGACGTCGACCTGGTTGGTGACGTTGTTGGTGATCGTGATGCTGGTCTCGGGCCGGTGTTCCTTCGGCATCACGCCTTTCTCGAGCGACTCGAGCGCGCGCAACGATTCCTCGGGGCCCTTGCCCTGGTAGGTGGCGAGCACGTCGCGGTAGTCGCCGAACCGCGCCTCGACCTTCTCGGCGCCCGGCTTGGGCTTGGCCTTGCCCTTGCCCCCGCCCTTGGCCTTGGCCGCTTCCGCAGCCTTCGCGTCGGCCTGCGCCTTCTTGGCGCGCGCCTGCTGGGCCATCTGCGCGAAGGTCAAGACCGGGTCGAATTCGTCTTTCAGCTGCGCGATCCCGTCGTCGATCGAGCGGGCCTCGCCGGAGTCGATCTTGCTGCGCAGCGCCGCGGCGATCTCGGCCTCCGACAGCGCTCGGTCGCGTGCCCAGCTTTCGCCCGCGGCCTTGCGCGCGCGGTCGGGCACCCCCTCTTTCAGCTCGTCGCTCTTGAACTTCGGCGCCCCGCGTGGGCCCGTCTGGGTGTAGCCGGCCAGGGTCTCGACCCCGCCGACGGCCTCCATGATCGTGCCCGTGATCGCGAGGATGACGGGCAGCAGCGCCTCGACCACAGCCAGCACGCCGCGCATGCCCTGTTCGAGCGAACCGCTCGTGAAGTCGATGAACTGGTCGATCAGCGGCTGGGCCTGGATGACCAGGTCTGCGACCGCTCCGGCCACGTCGAGAACCACGGGCAGGAGCTTCGATGCGTTGTCGAGCACCAACACGAGGATCTTGGGTAGCTGCTGCTTGATCAGGTCGTCGTTCTCCGCAACAAAGTCGGTCACCGCGTCGACGACCGCGGTGATGGCCGGTGCGAGCGCGACCGCGAGCTCGCCCGCGACCCCACCGAGCAGGTTGCGGAAGTCGGCGAGGGCGTCCTGGAACATCTCGGCGCGCGCGAGATCCTCGGGCGAGAACACCCCGACCGCAGCCTCGCTCATTTCGCGCAGGCCCTCGGTTCCGGCTGCGAGCACGTTGGCCAGCTTCGGCCCGGCATCCTCGCCGAAGATCTCGGCCGATCGAGCTGCCCGGATCGCAGGCTCCTCGATCAGCGCGAGCGCGTCGCCGATCATGCCGATCGACTCGGTGGTGGTCTTGCCGTCGAGCATGTCGGCCGACAGACCGATGCGCGCGAGCTTGTCTTGGAAGTCCTGCCCGCCGCCCGACGCGACGAGCAGCATGTCGGCGTTCAGCTTGCGGATGCCGGCGCCGAAATCCTCCATCGACGTACCGGTGTGGGTAGCGACGGCCGACAGGCGCTGATACTCGTCGGTCGACAGCGCGAGGGTCTTCGACTGCTTGGCGATCTCGTCCATCGCCGCCGTGTGCTCGTCCGCGAACGAGAACAGCACGCCACCCGCGGCGACGATGGCCCCGGCGCTCGCGGCAGCAGCGACCGCGACACCGCCGAACGCGACCTTGGCCGCGCTGGCGAACGCTTTCAGGCGCGGGGAGCCTTCCTTGTCGGTGTTCTCGGCCTCGTCGGTGACGCCGCCGATCTCTTCTTCGGCCTTCTTCGCCCCGTCGACGCTCACGCCGATCTTGATAAGGAGCTTGCTGATTACGGTTTCGCCGGCCATCTACACCCCTAAGACGTCGCGGTTGCGCTCGTCGATCTTGCGGTTCCATTCGGCGTTCAGCATCTCGGCATGCGACCACGACGCGCGGATCGCCTTCATCTCGAGGATGTCGATCAGCTGCACCAACGTCAGGCACGAGTCGAGCGCGACGTAGGTCTGCACGTTGACCCCGGACTCGTCGCTGCACGCGGCGACGATCCAGGGGTGCACGCGCAGCGGGGGCGCCCCTGGCCGCAGACCTTGGTACGGGCCCCCTTCCCGCTCGTGCCTGCTGTAGTCGGGCCAGGCCCGGCCTACGCCTGCGAGGGCTTCATGAAAGACGCGCGCGCGGCGTGCATGGCCACGAGCAGCAGGTCGCCCAAGCGGCCGGCGAAGTGCTCGTCGAACACGTCGGCGAGCCTGACGTCGCCGACGTCGAGCTTGACCGTGGTGGAGGCGAGCAGGTCCCGCAAGAGCAGCAGGCCGTCGCCCTGCGCGACCGCGTTGGTGCTGATCGTGTGCAGCATCGCGCCGACCACCTCGCGGTTGGCCAGCATCGTCTCGAGGCCGGTCGGTGCGGTGCCCAGAACCAGCTGCGTGACCTCCTGCCCGAGCAGGCAGACGATCCGCGGGAGCATGGCCAGCGACGCGCTCGCGGTCATGAGCGGCGTCGTGTAGGTGAAGCCGGCGACCTGGTAGGTGTGCTTTGGGAGTGCCATGGGGTCAGCTGCCGATCTGGTTCAGGGTGGGGTCGCCCGGCTGGAAGGTGCTCGACTCGAACATCCAGGCCCACGCGAACGGGCCCGTGTCGACGCCAAGCGCGAGGTCGGGTTCGGTGATCAGCGTCGCGTTCTTGTAGAACCAGCGCCGGCCGGTGTTGCCGTCGTAGAGCGTGAACACCGACACGGTCTCGAGCTCGAGCTGCGCCATCAGCAACCCGTGCGTCGGGCTGCTGTAGTCGATCGTGGCGGTCAGGGTGCCCGACTCGTCGGTCTGCCGGATCTTGATCAGCTTGCCCGAGCCCGTGGGCTTGAACGTGTTCCGGGCGGTCGTGCGCGCGACCGCGATCGACAGCCCCACGTCGAGCCCGGCTTTGATGTCGATGCCCGCCCAAGTGGCGGTGACGTTCGAGAAGTTGTGTTTGTACATGATTCAGGTTCCTTCGTGGGTGCTCGGTGCTCGGGGGTCAGAACGTCACATAGAAGGTCAGGTCGAAGGCCTGGAGCTTGCCGGCGAACACGCCCGAGCAGCGCATGGGCAGCTTGCGGGCCTGCTTGTCGGCGTCGCTCACTTGGGCCACGTCGGGCACGGTGACCTCGCGGGGGAAGTCGGCCGAGAAGTGGCCGTTGCGCACACCGAGCTCGAGCCGCTCGAGCACGACGCCGCCCGCGGCCTGCGCCGACGCGTTCGAGTAGTCGGGCCGGTTGGCGATCAGCCACGCGATCAGATCCTCCTGAACGCGCCGCTGGAACCAGTCGATCGACGTCACGATGTCTTGGAAGTAGGGCGCGCCGACGGCCGCCGTGCCCTTCGCCGTGATCGCCGTGCCGCCGATCGGCGCGTAGGTGTTGCCGTTCACGTTCCAGATCGCGGTGGCCTGCGAGCTGTTCAGCGAGTCGCCCGTGATGCCCGCGAGCTGCTGGAACATCCAGTTGTCGGAGCCGGCCGGAGCATCGAGGTTGAAGCCCCAGCAGGCCGACGACCACGCCACGTCGGCGAAGGCGTTGGCGCTTCCCGAGCTGGTCGCGTGGTAGAGCGGGCCCGCCGTGCGCTTGTAGCCCGCGGCCTTCAAGACGGCCGCCACGTTGCCCGCGGTGCCGTTCAGGAACGTCGCGTCGGCGGACTGGGGCACGAACCGATGGAACCGCGACTCGGTCCACGCGGCGACGGCCTCGATGTCGCTCTGCACGCGGCTCGCGATCGTGTGGCCGTACCAGGCATCGGGGCCGGCCACGGCCTCGATGGCCGACAGGGCCGCCGACCAGCTGGCATCGCCGGTCACGACCGCGTTCGAGTAGACCGGATCGGTGGAGTAGGTGCCCGCGGTGATCCGCCAACGCACGAAGTAGAGGGGATCCGACCCGTTCAGCTCGAGCAGCGCCCACGTCGACGGGGTGGTGAACGAGAAGACCTGACCCGCGCCCGCCACCGCCGTGAACATCGACGTGCCATCCGACACGCCCGCGAGCGCGGCCCATGCCTCGCCATTCCAAAACTCGAACGCCAGCGCGAGCGAGCCGCCATCGACCCCCGCCGTGCCTCCCGCGCTCGAGAAGGTGATCGAGGAGAACGGCACCGCGCAGCCGATCGCCATGTAGTCGCCGACGGCCTCGCTCGCCGGGAAGATCGTCCAGTCGCCCGCGCCCCCATCGTTCGCGTCGGTGGTCTCGTCGACGAACGTGGGCCCGGACGCGTCAACCTGCCAGACCTTGCCCAGCGGGCCGCCTGCGCTCGGCACCTTGCGGCCGATGTAGAGCGATTCCACGCCGTTGCCCTGCGCGAACGCAGCCGAGCCGCCGAAGTAGACCGAAGGGGCCGCGAGCTCGGTGAAGCCAGCATCCTCGAGCTCGGCCATGCTCGTGTAAGGCCCGTCGATCCGGTTGGCGGTGATGTTGTGCTCGGCGACGTGCATGAACCGCCCGAACCCGAACCGGGTGATCGGAGCGGCGCCGACGATGGTGGTGACGGTGACGATGGAGCTGATCGGGATCATGGCGTTGTCTCGGTGAAGCGTAACAGGGGCTGAGAGAAGTCCGCGCCGAGCTCGACGCGGTCGATGCGGTCGATCGGCACGACCGCGTTGAATTGCAGGTTGAAGTCGACCGAGAACCGCACGCGAGACTGCCAGGACGCGCCGGCGATCGAGCTGAGGTCGGCGAGGGGGCCGACGACGCCCATGCCGAATCCCCAATCGCGGAACGACTCGGCCACGCTCGGCAGCTGTAGGCCGACCGCGATGCGGTTGGCGAGCGCCCAAGCGCCCGAGCGCGGCGACGTCGAGCGCGAGAACACGTCGAGCGCGACCGTTGCAACGGCGCGCCCCTGGGTCAGCTTCGCCAGCGAGCTCGAGATCGTCGGCGTGGCCGTCATGGCCCCCACGGTCGAGAGCTGCCAGATCGCGCCGAAGGTGGCGGGCGTGAGGGTCCATTGCCCAGCCGCGAGCCCAGCCGCAGCCGAGTACTCGCCCGAGTCGTCCTCGGTGATCTGGGCGACTAGCGCGTCTCGGATGGTCGAAGGGGTGGCGTCTGGCGCGACCTGAACGCGATAGGGCACTTCGTTCACCTGGACCATGACCAGGGCGCCCGAGGTTGCGGAGGTCACCACGAACGAGACCGAGGTCACCGGCGCGAAGCTGGTCCCGCGCGCGAAGTAGATCGGCAGGGTCGGGCCCGCGGCGAGGGTCAGGCTCACGAACGCGTCGGGCATCGTCTCGCGCGAGCCCGCGCCATAGGCCCACGCGGCCTGAACCCCGCAGACGTCGACCAGGAAGGCGACGAGGCCTCGCTGGAACCGATCGAGCCGGATGGGGTTGGCGAGCGTCACGAGGCCCCCTGCTCGAGCTTGACGGCCATAGCGAAGTGTACCCGGCCCTGCGCCGCGAAGTTGTTCACGACCGCCACGCGGTACCGCGCGCCCTGGTAGCGCACGACGTCGGGCGCCCGGTCCCCCTCGGCGACGTAGAGGCGCACGCGCGTGTAGACCTCGATCGTCTCGGTCGTGCGGTCGGCCTCGGGCAGCTGCAGGAGGTTGCGGCCCGTGGCCGTGTGCGCGGCCCAAGGGGTCACGCGAACCAGCGTGAGCGCGCCGGGCACAAACTCGCCCAGCGCGTCGATGGTAGGCGCCGCCCGACGCTCGACCACAAGGGGGCCGAGTTGCGAGGTCAGGTCGAAGTCTTCGACCAGCGAGGCGACGTCGAGCGGCAGCATGATGATCCTCGGTCAGACGATGGTCGCGCCGGACAGGCCGACGACGATCCACGCGCTGTTCGCTGCGTTGCGGATGATGGTCGCGCCCTCGGCAGACGCGTTGAAGGTCAGATCGCCGCCCGACACGCCAAGCGTGTACTTGCCGCCGCCCGAGACCGACGACGCGAACAGGTTGATCACCTGGCCCGCGTAGCTCGAGCTCGTCGAGATCTGCACGGTGCCCGAGGCGCTCACGGTCATCACGACCGCGCGCGTGGTGTTCAGGAGCGCGACCGCTCCGTCAGCAGCAGGCGCGAGCAGGCTCCCGGCGACCTGAGCCTGCGCGACCGGGAAAGACCCGAGCGTCGCGCGCTTCTTGGCGTTGCCGTCGGCCGAGTCCTCGAGCAGCACGAGGTCGCTCGCGACCGGAGATGCCTTGCTCGTGATGGCCGCGATCTCGCCGGCGACGTTGTCGTGAATCGCCGTGGCGTCGGTGCCCGCGATGTAGGGTTCGAGGTCGTTGGCAAGGTCGGTGTACATGTTGGGCATGGTCTTGGGTCCTATCGCACGCGCGTGATCGTCACGCGGTTGTTGTTGACCGGGGTTCCGGTCGGGTTCGTGGCCGCCGACGTGGCGATCCAAATGTCATCACCGCTCGCGCAGTAGCCGGTCCAGCTGAGATGCACGGTGTAGCCGGTCAGGGCCTCGACCGCGACCTGAATGTCGGTCGCGTCGAAGGTGTTCGACACCGAGGCCGCGCGCTTGATCGCCACGTAGCCGTTGTGACCGACGTCGATCGAGCACGACACCGAGTAGATGCCGGCCTTCGAGATCGCCCACGAGCCGCCGTTCGCGGCCGAATCGGTGTAGGTGATGCCGGAGCCGACCGCATCGACCACCGACGACCACCGATAGATCAGCGTGTTCGACGACCCGCGCGACGTCGAGCCGCGCACCGAGTGATAGGTGGGGTTCGCCACGATCACGTCGCTCGCATCGAGCGTGATGGCTCCGCGCGTGCCCGAGGTCACCGCGCCCGTGACGATGGAGATGCCGCCCGAGTTGCCAGACGAGCCACCGCCGTCGCCGCTGGTGATCGTCACCGAGCCGCCCGTCGCGGCGCCCGAGCCACCCGAACCAGCGGTGATCTCGACGCCGCCGCCCGACGCAGACGCGTTCGTGGCCGCGCCGCCCAGCACCAACGCGCTGCCGCCCGAGCCACCGAGCGAGCCGCCCGGGCCGCCCTGGATCCTCACCAGGCCGCCGTTCCCGTTGGAATTCCCAGAACCGCCGTTCAGGGCCGCCTCGCCGCCTTCGCTGGCCGTCAAGCCGCACTCGCCCGCCGTGACCGTGACCGAACCGCCCGCGCCAGTGCCTGCGCCGTCGCCTGCGTCGATCGTGACCGAGCCGCCGACGACGTTGCCCGACACCGCGCCGGCCGCCACGAGAGCCACGCCGCCCGGGGCACCGGCTCCCGATGGCTGGCCGCCCGCCAGAGTCGCCAGGCCGCCCGCAGACGCGCCCGCCGTGGCGTCGCCACCTTTGACCGTCACGGCCCCGCCCGCGCCCGACGTGGCGCCACCGAAGCCGCCAGCGAGCACGACCGCACCGCCCGCACCCGACTCGGCCCCGGTGCCGCCCGTGACGGTGACCGAGCCGCCCGCGTTGGCCGCACCGTCGCCAGCGCCGCCCACGAGTGCCAGGTCGCCGCCGACCGAGCTCGAGCCGGCCTCGCCGACGATCTCGGCCGAGTCGGTCATCACCAGGTTGTTCGGCCCGCTCGTGTTGCCCAAGCCCAGCACGGCCGACAGGCCCGAGGTCGACACGGTCGCCAGCTGGCTCGCGTTCCCCAGGTCGTCGGTGAACCACAGCTCGGTCGGCGTGGCGTTCTTGACCCACACGCGCGCAACCCCGGCGGTCGAGCCGGGTGAGCTCGCGCGCTCGGTGATCTCGACGTACGCGCCGACACGGGCAGCGCCCGAGATCGCGAGGTCGCCCGATAGCTCGGCCTCGGTCAGCTGGATCACGCCAGTGACCGCAGCGAATCGAACGTGCCCGCCATCCTCGCCGGCGATCTTGTCGCCGTTGGACACGACCAGGTTGTAACCGTTGGTGCCATTGCCGGCCGCGAGCGTCTGCGAGAGCAGGGTCGCGTGCGGGTTGGCGACGCTCGCAACGTGGGAGTCGAGCGCGGCACCGTCGGCCGAGACATCGCGACCATCGACCATGCCCGACACCGCGATGCTCGCCACGCCCGTGATCGCGCCCGAGTCGCTGATCAGGACCACCGAGTTTTGCAGCGTGGCCCCGCCCGTGCCATCGAAGCGCGCGACCGCGTTGTCGGTCGATGCTCCGGGGCCCGCCACGTTGCCGGTCGCGGCGATGCCCGCCCACGTGCTCGCGGCACCGCCGTCGACGCTCACGCAGTAGTTCAGGCCCAGCGTGTCGACCTGGAACGCGAGGTCGTTCTCGGCCAGGTCGTCGTCGCTGCCGAGCGCGTCGCGCTCGGTCGCGTCGGCCACGAGCCACACCTTCGTGCTGCGATCGTAGAGCTGCACGACCCGGATGGTGGCGTCGTCCCAGAGGTTGGCGATCAGCTGGCCGGCGTTCTCGCTGATCTGCGAAGCGGCGGCTTCCTGCCCGGCGGCGTCGGTCTTCGTGGTCTGGAGAACGTCGGCGAACGTGCCATCGCTGATCGGGGTGGCGAGCAGGTCGGCGAGCGAAGTCGACTTCGTGATCTTGTTGGGGCTATTCGCCATGGCTGTTCCCTCGCGCGACGGTCGAGCCCTCGCGCTGGATCTCGTATCGCACACCAGCGAGCAGGGTTCCATGCCGGCCGTGCAGGGGTGCAGACACACCGCCGTTGCGGTTGAAGGTCTCGGCCGTGATCGGCACGGCCCACTGCTCGGTGGTCTCGAGCTCGAGCACGATCGCGCGGGCGAGCGAGCCCGCGGCTTCGGCCATCGCCTGCACAGCGGCCTCGCCGGAATCGACGACCTCGGCGATCTCGCGCTTGGCGAGCGAGTCGAGCATCGGCCGTGCAGCTGCCGCGGCGCGCGTCATGAAGGGCCGCGCGGGGATCGTGTCGGTGCCGAATTCGTGGATGGCCGCGAGCGTGGGCACGGTCAGCCCCGGCGAGTCAGGGACCGGGTCGGCGTCGAGATAGCCCACGTCGGCCGTGAGCGACGCCAGCTGCCGCAAGGCGGCACTCAGCCCGCGGAGCGGGTCGGTGTCGCCGGTCAGCTTGACGCCGCTACCGGCCACGACACCAACCTCGCGCCGACGTGGCGGCCGGGAGCTGCAGGAGAGTCTTGCGCAGGGCGAGATACATGCGGCCCCAGCGGGTGGAGGCCAGTGCGGCGTCGCTGGGCTCGAACGACGTCGACGCGTTCGAGGTCGACAGGCGATCGAGGCCGCGCCCGACGATGACCCCGGTCTCGCCGCCGCCCTTGCCGGTCTGCACCGCGAGCATGTGGGCGGCCAGGTAGATCGTCGCTGCGGGGGCCTTCGACCGCCACGCGCTCGTGTTGACCATGGAGGTCGCGACGTTCAGCGCGAAGGTGATCAGCTCGCTGCCGCCCGTGAGCGTCGGCCCGGTCAGCTGGTAGGTGGCGGGCGTGCTGGTCTCGAGCGCGAGCTCGCTCGCCGGGCCCGTGGCCAGCGTGGTGATCGTGACCGAGGTCGGGGTCAGCTTGGCCGCGCTGAGCACGTCGGCCGCCTCGCTGTCGCCGATCATCGCCGCGAAGCTGCTCGCCTGCGCCGACAGGGTTCCGGCTGCGGACCAGGTCAGCGAGCCAGCCGAGCGCGCGCCCGCGACCGCGACGAACTCGAGCGCGCCGATCGTGATGGTCTGGCCAGCAGCGCCAGCGCCGAGCCAGGACACCCCGCCCGTGCTCGCCGAGCCTGCACCGGCAAACTCGCCGGCGAGAGACAGGAAGCTTTGCACGGTGATCGTCATGACTCGGCGCTGGTTCTGGGGATGGTCGCGGGGAGCGACCGGGAACGGCCAGGGCTCACACCCCGGTCATGGTCGCGATCGACCCCGGGTTGGTGCAGCGGATGCCGGCGAACCGGCTCTTGAACGGGATCATGTAGCCCAGATCGACGGGGCGCATGACCAGCGGGCGCACGTACTCGGGCACCAACGCAGCGGTGACCATCGGGTCGCGGTCGAGCATGACGACCATCGGACCGTTGGCGGCGCTCGCGGTCGACATGCTCGCGCTGTAGATCCACTTCGTGATCTCGGGGTAGGTCTCGCGCAGGAAGCCCTCGATCGAGCTGTTCGCGGCGACGCTGTTCTGCTTCTTGAAGGTCGCGCGGATGGTGTGCGGCAGGACGATCGTGTCGGGCGTGAAGGTGCCGCCCGTGCCGTCGATGATCGCGTCGAACATGCGGATCACCTCGTCCTGAATCTCGAGCGGCGACAACGTCGACCACGCCGCCGTCGCCTCGAGCGAGAAGCGGCCGGGCATGTTGGCGATGCCCGGGAGCGAGCCGGATCCGTGCAGGATCTTGTGGCCCAGCGTGCGCTGGTAGGAGCGCGCGGCGGCCTGGCCCTTCTGGGAGGCGACCGAAAAGAGCTTCTGCATGCTCGAGGCCTGCAGCTCCTGCTCGGTGTAGGTGATGAAGGCGGCGACGGTCTCGGCGCGGTTGCTCTGCACCGACCCGTTGATATCGACCTGGGGCAGGTCCCCCCCGCCGTCGGCGACAGTGGCGAACTCGCCGACATCGCCAATCTGCAACCACTGCACGACCTCGCTGCCGGGGTCGGCGTCGGTGTCGAGCGAGATGATGTCGCCGTTGCCCCAGACGGCCGCGGGATAGCGGAACTCGAACAGGGTCTTGAGGGTGTTGGTGAGCAGGGTTTCGACGTAGGCCGACTGGTTGTCGTCGCCGTGGGAGATCGCCCGCGCGGTGTCGCGGCAGTACTTCTTGAGGCTCATCTTGCGTGTTCTCGCTGGGGTGTTGGGGTGTTGGCGTGTTGGCGCGGGTTGTTCAGGTCTCGCTGGGCAGGCGCACCCAGGCGCGCTGGATGCCGCTGCCGCTGGTACGCCACTGGGCGCCCTCGACCAGGACGTGCGACCCGGTGGTGGCGTTGGAGTAGGTCTTGTTCGTGCCGTTGTAGTAGACCTTTTGGCCTCGCAGCACCGACACGCCCGAGACCACGCGCAGCTCGGCCGCGCCCATGGCCAGCACCGGGATCATGCACGGGCCGGTGTAGCCGGTGACGCCATCGGCGATCAGCGGCTGCACGAGGTCGACACCACGGACGACGATGCCCAGAGCGAGCGCGGCGTCGGTGTAGCTGGTCGTGAACCCGCCCGCGCCGTCGCTCTGCAGCAGGGCACCGAGCGGGATCTCGCTGTAGCCCGCCGTCGTGGTGTTCGACTGCGTGGGCGCGCTGCCGGGCACGTTGGCGGTGACCGTGTAGACCACGCCGCGCGCCGCGAATTGCAGCTCGACGTTGTCGGTGGTCACGACCGAGGCGCCCGAGATCAGGCCTGCGAACGCGGGGGACGACAGGCAGCCGGCGACGATGCCCGCGCAGATCTGGGCCGCGCTGTTCGAGCTCGCAGCGAACGCGTCGCTGGTCGCCGAGCTGCCGTCGGTGCCCTGGATGGTCAGCGAGTAGTTGCCATCGGTGGTGATGCCGTTGAACTCGAGGTTGGTCACCTGCGCGCGCAGGGGGTTCTCCACGCTGATCAGGTCGTGCGGCTCCATCGTGCTGAACTGGCCGACCATCGCGCGCGGGGGGTCATAGTTGAATTGGACCATGGTGTTGGTGCTCTCTCTTTGGTTGGGTTCGAGGGGTTGGGCTCGCTGGGTCGGGTCAGGCCGTCGCGCGGCCGGACATGCGCGCGCGGGAGTCGGCGGCGATCTTGTCGATGTCGATGTTCTTGCCGTCCGAGTCGCGCGCGAGCCTGCCCAGCTGCGCGTGACCGGTCGCGGTCAGGAGCCGGTGCGAGCTGTCGTGCGAGCGCCGGATCTCGTGGGTCTCGAGCGCCAAGTGGTAGGCCGTCGCGATCGCTTCGGCCGACTTGCCATCGAGCGACTTGGCCACCTTCGGCGAGATCTTCGCGATCACGGCCCGCTGAATCGCCGTGTTCGAGGCCGAGTCGAGCGCGGGCTTCGGCCCGAGGATGGCGCGGGCCGTCTCGATCAGCGACACGCGGGCCGAGACCTCGCGCGCGAACGAGTCGCGCTGCTGGGCCAGGCGCTCCTCGAGCAGGGCCATGCGCACCGTGAGCGCGTCGTTCGACTTGCTCCCGCTGGCCCGACCACGAGCGCGCGCGCGGGCCTTGCCGTCGGCCGCGATGGGCTCCTCGACCAGGTCTTCGTCGACGGGCTCGCTGCACAGGTCTTCGTCGACCGGCTCCTCGACCATGTCCTCGTCGTCGCCTTCCTCGACCATCTCCTCGCCCTCGGCATCGAGGGCGCTGAGCTCGGCCAGCTTGGCCCCCTGCTCTTCGACCTTCGCGCGCAAGGCCTCGACTTCGGCCGCGACCTCGTCGGGCACTTCGTGCTCGACTTCGCCGATCACGACCTTCGCGTCGGTGCTCTTGCTGCTGCTCTTCTTGCTGCTCTTCTTGCTGCGCATGGTGTTGGTGCTCTTGTTTCGGATGCCGTCAGTCGTGATGAACGCGCACCCAGGACCGCGAGCGACGTCAACGCCACTCACGTGGTTGGGCACGATGTTGGTTTGGATGTAGCGATAGGGCTTGCCCTGGTACACGCCCGGCTGCTCGATCAGCGTGCACGTGTAGCCGCACGAAAGGGCCGTCTTGCCGGCCTTGACCTTGCGGATGTATGCAAGGTCGTTCGCGCCGATGTCGGCGAGCGTGTACTCGCGAGCGGGGTCGGGCCGCACGTTCGAGCCGATCGAGCCCACCGCGAGCTCGGCTGCGTTCTCCGGCGTCACGAAGTCGGCCGGATGGTCGTCGGTCAGGATCGCCAGCTTCCAGCCCTCGAGCGTCGCGGGTGCGAACACGTGCTCGGGCAAGCGCAGCTCACCCCACGTGTTGCCGCTCGCGTCCTCGTATTCGTAGACCCCGCAGCCGTTGATCCGGCCCTCCAGGCGCAGGAAGCCCTCCGGGGTCTCGCGCGCGACCAACGTGGAGTCGGCTCGCGGGGCGGCGCCTCGGGGCACGAAGTCGACACGGCCCGCGAAGTCGACGCGCTCGACAGGCCGGCCACTCCGGGCGGCATCGCGCGTCGCGTCGGTTCGGCGCCGAGTCATCCGAGCCTCACAGCGCGGCCCGTGGCGGCGTCGGGAAGGTCGGCGAGGGGCAAGCCCCGGGAGTCGGTCGGCTCCTGCCCTGGGGCGTCGTGGCGCTTCCTGGGCTTGGGCGCGCGCGCGACCTCGCGGATCGGCTCCGTGGTCTCGCGGTCGTCGGTGCTGGGCTTGGCCGGCATCGCACACAAACCTATCGGTGTGCGTTGACGCGCGCAACGGGGTAACGTTGGCGGTTACTGTGACCGACGTCCGATTAAGTGGACGTCCTTTCAAACGGACGCGGGCCCGGGCTCCCCTCGGGGCGCGAGGTCTTCGGACCACGGGGTTGTCGCCTGGGAAGTGAAGGCGAGCCAGCAGGCCCGGGTGAACGAGGCCCAGCGCGCGCCCTGGGGATCGGCGGCGTAGTGAGCGGCCACAGTCACCCAGCGACGCGCGAGCCAGCGAGCCCAGGCGTGGCGGGCCCTCGGTGACCAGTCGCCACGGAGCCCGGCGACAAGCTCGCGGTGCTCTCGAACGAGCAGACGAGCCAGACGGGAGTGTCGGCGCCCTGGAGCATCGTAGGTCAGCGAGCTCGAGCTTCGTGCGTCGGCCATGAGACAGAGCCGGTGGGGAAGGACTGCGCGGCCCCTTGGTAGTTCGGGGGAGTGCCGCGTTCCCCACCGGTTCTGAACCCGTGCTAGGGAGGCGTCTCGGTGGGTTGAGGGAGAATTGCGACGTGAGCCAACAGCGTGTCAAGCGAATTCGTAGACCGCCACGCAGGGCGTGATACGTACTCTCAGAGCGTGTCGCGTGTTGCGCTTACCCGGGCCTCGTGTTTTGTGGGGTCGGATACAAACGCGGGGCCGGCTCCGGCCATGAGATCAGGTCCCCTTGACGCGTCGTATTGCGAGGGGTACTGTATCACCGTTGGACCTGATCCACGCAGCGCGCACCGCAACGCTTGCCGACCTGACCGAGGCTTTCGCCCGGCTCGGTCACGAGGTCAGGCACAAGCGCACACGGTGCCCGTCGCCGCAACACAGCGACGCGACGCCAAGCTGCGTGTTGTTCGTCGGGCGCGACGGGAAGGCCCGTTGGTCGTGCAAGTCGTGCGGCGCCCATGGTGACCTGGCCGACCTCGTGCGGCTCGCCGGCGCTTCGGCCCACGGGGTACTGCGCGGGCTGGCTCTGACCGGGGACGCTCGCGAGCAGCTTCCGCAGGTAGCCCCGGGTGAGGCGAGCCTGCTCCGGCTCGCGGCCGCGCAGCGGTTCCGGGCGAACTTCGAGCTCGAGCACGCGAGCGCCAAGCAGGCGCGCGCCTACCTCGAGATGCGTCGGGTCTCGCCCGAGCAGATCCGGCGCTTCGGCCTCGGTGTCTCGGTGGGCGGTGGGGACCTCGCGCAGCTGTTCGAGCGCGACTTCGACTCGGCGCGCGCTCTCTCGCTCGTCGGCCTTGACGGAGATCGGCGGCACGACGGGGCGTGGTCCTGGGTGCGCGTGGTGTTCCCGATCGTGCACCGGGCCGGCCGAGTCGAGGGCTTCGCCGGCCGCGCGGTGATCGGCACGAAGTCGAACCGCTGGGCGAACGGCGCGCTGGCCAAGTCGGCCTCGGTGTTCGGGCTCTACCAGGCGCGCGGCCGACTTGCTCGCGTGGGCGGTCGGCTCGTCGTGACCGAGGGATGCTTTGACGCGCTGGCCGTCGACGCGCTGGGGCTCGCGGCCGTGGCCATCCTCGGCGCCGAGCTGTCGGGCGAGCAGGCCGCGCTGATCGCCGGCCTCGGTGTCGGCGTTACGCTGCTGCTGGATGGTGACGAACCGGGCCGGCGCGGGGCAGCAAGCGCCGCGGAGCGGCTGCGGGCGCTGGGCGTCGACGTCGAGATCGCGGCCCTGGAGTATGGCGACCCGAGCCTGGCCAGCGCTGCTGACCTGCGCGCCGCCCTCGGTCTCGCGCAGGTCGTCGAGCTCGAGCAGGTCGTCGAGCCGAGCGACGTCGTCGAGCTCGAGCAGGTCGTCGAGCCGAGCGACGTCGTCGAGCTCGAGCAGG
>ERZ650311.269-NODE-269-length-35265-cov-59.325646_pt1 | contig 35265 bp, 44 predicted proteins | sample MGYA00376247_ERZ650311 | MGnify/ENA primary metagenome ERZ650311 (study PRJEB26733, sample SAMN07839324) | wastewater metagenome | biome: small river; feature: stream; material: water | place: USA: North Carolina | collected 2016-07-28 ...
TGGTCGGAGGTTCAAATCCTCTCGCCCCGACCAATCTTTCAATCACTTAGCGTAGCCGTGTTCCTCTCCGGTGTCTACGCTTTGGCCCGAGTGTCTACGCCGTGGCCGGTTTCTGCGGTCGGCGGGTCGATCCAGTCCAGGCCTGCTGCTTCGATGTAGCGGGCGGTCATCTTCTCCGACGAGTGGCCGCCGAGCCGGCGGACGTCGAGGCCTTGGCGCTTGGCGTCTGTCAAGGCGCGGCGGCGCAGGTCGTGGAAGTGGGCGTTCTTCACTGCGGCCGCGTCGCAGGCGCGCTGCCATGCGGAGTGGTGGCCGGTGTAGCTGTATTTCTGGCCAGTGCTGGTGCAGAGCACGAACACGCTGCGGACCTTGTTCGGGGCGGCGGCTTTGGCGGCGTCGAGGGCGGCGCGCAGGCGTGGGGTCATGCGCAGGGGGACGGCGATCGCGGTGCTGCCTTCGACCTTCGCGGGCCGGAAGACGATGCCGGTTTCGGTGACGTCGCTCCAGCGCAGCGCGAGAAGGTCTCCGATGCGCTGGCAGGTGACGAGAGCGAGGTCGATCGAGGCGGCGAGCATCGGGGATGCGGCCGCGCGGATGCGCTGGAGCTCGTCGTCGGTGAGGTAGCGGCTGCGCTGGGGTTCGGGGAGGCCGGCGATCTCGGCGGCGGGGTTGCGGTCGATCAAGCCGCGTCGGACCGCGAACGACAGGATAAGCGACACCAGCGCGCGGTAGGCGTTCGCGGTGCGTGGCTTGTCGCGCCACTGGTCGACCAGGTCGGCGACGTCGTGCTGTTGTCGGCCGAGGATGGTCTCGCCGACACCGTCCGGCCGCGCTTGGACGCGGCAGGCGCCGACGTGACCCGCGTGCACGCGGTGCAGGGAGTGACGCTCTCAGACGGCACGCTCGCACCGCCCACGCTGGCCGACGTCCACGAGCTGACCAAGTTGGTCAAGAAGGTCGGCGCGCGGCTGCTGGTTGTCGATGTCCTCATGGCCTACCTTCCCAGCGGCACCGATAGCCACAAGGACCAGGACGTCCGCCGCGTGCTGTCTCGCCTGTCGGCCATGGCCGACGAGACGGGATGCACGGTGCTGTTGCTGCGCCACCTGAACAAGTCCAAGGGCGGTGATCCGATGTACCGCGGGGGCGGGTCCATCGGCATCGTCGGCGCGGCCCGGGCCGGGATGCTCGTCGCCGAGGATCCCGAGGACCCGACGGTCCGCATCCTCGCCTCGACCAAGTCGAACCTTGGCCCGCCACCAGAGTCGCTGCGCTACCGCCTCGCCTCGGTCGACGGGACCGGCGTCGCGCGCGTGGAGTGGCTCGGTACCGACGAGCGCAACGCCCGCCAGCTCCTGGCCGCGCCCGCCGACGAGGACGGCTCAGGCGGCGTCGACACCTGGCTGCGCGGCTACCTCGCCGACGGCGATCCGGCCGGGGTGAAGGCCACCGAGGTCTACTCGGCCGCCGACGCCAACGGCTACAGCAAGGACCAAGCCAAGCGCGCCAAGAAGCGCCTTGGCGTCGACGCGGCCAAGGCTGGACCGTCCGCGCCGTGGGTATGGCGACTCCCGTCCGGCACAGGGAGCACGCCCGCCGCCAAGGGTGCGGACACTCCCCAGGGTGCTCCCTTACTCCCTTGCAGGTCAGAGACCCTGGATACTGCTCCCTTAAGCCTTAGGGAGCAGGGAGCGAGTAACCGCTCCCTTAAGGCTGAGACCGCACCGTCCGGCGTGGCCAACACGCCCGGCCAGACCGATCGCGTCGAACAAGCCCTTGCCTTAGCCCAGTCGCAGGCGTCGGCGCCGATGTGCCGGCACTGTGGCGAACCGATCGACCCGCGTCGCGCACCCGACGACTGCGAGGCCGGATTCCACACTGACCGCACACCGTGCGGTCAGGCATACCGCCGCTCAAAGAGCGCCGCATCATGACCGCCGCGCCCCACAACGGCAACCACGGTGCTGACGACGGTGGTTGCCCCGTCGCCGACATCGTCAACACCACCGTTGACGACAAACACCACACCACCCACGTAACCGTCGCCTGCCCCTACTGCCATCGCCTGCACTACCACGGCATCCCACACGGACAGTCATGGTCAAACCAGGTACGCATCGCGCACTGCCCGACCCGGTACGTCCGCGTCGGTCGGGGTGCTCGCGCGTTCTACCGGCCGATCCGTGAACGTCGCGGCGAATACCTGATCGGTCCGCGACCATGACCGACCGCACCCGCCGCGCCCCCGGCGCCGATGCCCTGCTCGCCGAGATCCTGCGCGGCACGGCAAGTCTGGCCGGCGCGGCGTGCAAGGGTGTGCCGCCGCAGATCTTCGACCCGCCCGCCCATGGCGAAACCCTCGCCGAGGTCGAGCACCGTCACCGCGCAGCGTTGAACTACTGCGACGACTGCGACGTCGTCGAGCAGTGTGCCCGATGGGCCGCGCAGCAGCCCTCAGACGGCTCTGTGCGCGCCGGGCAGCGCCCGCAGCTGCGCGGGCCCGGACGCCCCCAGAAAGCGGGCTGAGCGCCCGATGTCTCAAGATCTCGAGAATTCCGGTACCGGCGATCGTCTGCCGACGCACCCGCGCCGCCGCGTCCCCGTCGAGGCGACGCCCCCGACATGCCCGTGCGGTGCGCCCGCCACCATCGGCAGCGCACACCGCTGGCTGTGCCCGCACTGCCGCCACCTCGACGAGGCCGCCGCCGTGCTGGAGGAATCTCCATTACCGCCCGACGACGGGTCGTCCGGTGTGGATTGACCGCGCAGACGCTGCCCTCCTGGCGCGCATCCTCGGCGCGACCAAGGCCCGCGCAGCCCACGGCACCAGCCCGCCACTACCGCCCGCCGCTGACGAGCTCCACCTACGCCTAGCCATGGCCGCAGCCGGACACGACCCACACCGCCCAGAAGAGCGCGCCGACATGATCGACGTACCCGAGGCCGCCAAGATCATCGGACGATCACCGCGACACGTCCGCAGACTCGCCCCCGACCTCGGCGCCACCAAGACCGCCGGCCGCTGGCTGTTCCACCGGGCCGACGTCGAGAACCTGCGAGGAGAATTCGCATGACGACCAACAACGACGACCAACCTGACCCGCTGGGCAAGCTCATGTCCGGGGTACGGCAGTACCTCGTCGAACTGCCCCGCGACGTGTTCGACGAGCTGCTGCGCCTCGTCGAGGAAGCCCGCGCCGGCGCCGAGCCCGACGCCGCCAAGCAGCCCGACGCCGCCGAGCCGGGCTATCCGGCGCACTGGACGGGCAAGAACCGTCGCGAGCAGCAGGAGGCCCGCTAACCATGGCAACGACGACGATCACCCTGAACGACGTACGGAACCTGGTCAGCCTCGTCGAGAGCCTCGACGGCACCATTCCGGCCGAGCTGACCAGCATCCTCGCCACCGCCGACGCGGTGGACGCGTGGAATCCGACCGCACCGAAAGACGTGGGCGACGCGTTCGCCCGCGGCGTGCCCATCAAGGACGCGGCCAAGACCCTCGACGCCGGGCTGCTGGTACGCGAGCGCCCCGCCGATGTGCAGGCCAAGGCCCGCTACGGTCTGGCCACCCGGGCGCACAATCTCGTCTGTGGCCCCGCTGGCGATGCCATCGTCGCCAACGTCAAACCAGCATTCGACACCGCGTGCCAGCGCATCGCCGAACTCGGCAAGCTCGTCGCCCCGTCCGACACCGTGGAGATCCTCGAAACCGCCGACGACCAGACCATCGCCGCATGGCGCGAGCTGGCCGGACTGCGCGACACGCTCGACGCATCCCGTGCCCTCGTCGACGCCCTGGTCTTACGGTTCGACGCAGTCGCCGCGTCGGCCGCCGGAGTGCAAGACATTCCCATGGCCTCATACGCCGCGTTCTACGCCGCCGACGCCGAGCATCTCGCCCCGTGTGGACGTGCGCTCGCCCCGAACGCGATCAGCGCCCGCGCGGGCCGCTGGCACACCATCGCGCCGGTGATCACGCTCAACACGCCCAGCCGCGCCCGCGAGATCCTCGACGAGATCGCCGCACAGCAGGCAGAGCACCGCGCCCGCGAGTACGCCGCAACCCACGGCAGCCTTCGGCCATGAACTCCGACCCGATGCCCGCTGGCAAGCCCAAGTTGGGCGAAGGTGTAGACGCCAATTCGTCCAAGTTGGACGAATTGCCGGCCCGGGCATCGGGTCGGCACCAGGGGCAGTGCGCCCGTCCGACCCGGGTAGTTCGGACAGCAGCAGCGCGCGCCCCACGTCGGGCCCGGTGGTCTACGGCGCGAGGGGCGTCGATCACCGGGCCCGGCACCACCAAGGGGGAGGGGGGGTCCCGGCCGACCTCTGGCGCCGCGCCACGGGTCGCATAGCCCCTCAGGAATTGCGTGCCACATGCTCACTACCGCTTTTTGCCAGGTCAGGAGGATGAACCGATGACCGACGCCGCCAAAGCTCCGAAACTCGGACGTGCCGGCCGCGCGCTGTGGCGGTCGCTGGCCGCCCAGATCGCCGCCGACGATATGATCCTCGACGCCCGCGAACTCGCGGTGTTGCGCCAAGCGTGCGCCACCGCCGACGACCTGGCCCGTATCGAGTCCGAGCTCGCAGTAGTGGACAGGCTCGTCGTGAAGGGCTCACAAGGGCAGCCGGTCAGCCACCCGATGCTCGCCGAGGCGCGTGCATGTCGCGCCCAGATCGCTGCGCTGCTGGCCCGGCTTGACCTCGATCCGCCCGCAGAGGAGGCAGCGCCCAAGGTGAAGGGTGCTCCCCGCTCTGTGCAGGCGCGCCGGGCGGCTAACGCACGTTGGCAGGGGCGCGGCTATGGCGCGTAGGCAGCAGCGGGGCAGCGCGGCTCTGGGCGGGTATGTGCGCGAGCTCCTGGTCGCCTACGAGGCCCAGTTCCGGCGCCGCTGGCCCAGTGACGACGCTCCACCGATGTATCCCGACGACGCCGATATAGAGTTCTCTGAGGACCGCCTCCATCACATCGAGTCTCGGGTGACCGGGCAGGCGACGACGTTCGAGATGTTCGGCGCGCGCCGGTTTGTGCTCACTGCAGACGGGCTGCTGATCGAAGCGTTGACGCGGCGACTGCCCGAAATATCCTGATCTCAAACCGGGTAGCCCCATTTCTTCCGCGAGTACGTAGAATTGACCGCATGATCATCCCGGCCGACACCCGTGGCCCGTACGAGGACTACGTGCGTGCGTTCATGGAGAAGTTCCGAATGGACCGGGACGAGGCTGAGCGCGCTACCAGGTCGGCCATTGGCATGGGAATTTTCAAGCCCTCTGATTGGACAGACGAAGACTACGTCGGGCTTGATGCCTACTACGCCGCACGAGTGGCGGCTGGTAAGTAAAGCGCCCGTCACCTCCGACTGAGAACCCCGTAACCGCTGGTTGCGGGGTGGGGGGTGACCCAGCCGGATCAAACCCTTATCCCCGGGGGACATAGCACCTGAGGCTCTGTACGGGTTCCCAAGTTTTGCACGCGTCAACCCTGGAGGTTGACGATTCCGTCCCGACCCTGGAGGTCACCAAATTGCCTGGTCCAGTCCCTAAGCGCTCCGATCAACGCCGTCGACGTAACCAGACCGGCGGCGAGTTGCCCGACTGGGCACGCCGCCAGTCTCGACAAGGTGCAGCGTGAGGCGAGAACCCCGACGTTCGTTCAGGTCGGCCAGGTTGCCTGGCCGAGTCCTGTCCACCTGCGGGCGCGGGCGACCGGGTAGCCCATTCCGTGCCCATTCCGTGCCCTCAACGAAAAAGACCAGGTCCGCCGACTACCGAAACAGTCTTGACCTGGTCTTATCTGAGCCGCCCAGGGGAATCGAACCCCTGACCTATTCACGCGGGACGCGTTAGCTAACAGTTCCGCTGAGTGGTAAGCACTACCGTTTGTCCTAGTCGCGGTTGCCGCACAATCACAGCCGTTGGCAATCAGTGCATCTAGTGTCGTCCCATTCCGTGCCCAAAGCGTGCCCTACCCCAGCGCGTCGAGAGCGGCGCTTGAATCAGGTGCGATCCGCGCGCGTTCGATGTAGTGCCGCTCGGTGATCGCCGTCGACGAATGACCGAGCATCGCCGCCGCAGCCTCGACGCCCATCGCGTGCGCGACCATCGTGCCCGCCGTCTTGCGCAGCGTGTGCGGCTTCACCCACTCGTAGTCTTCACCCCGCACCGCCCGCCACTGCGTCCTCACGTTCGACGTCCACCGCGGGCCGCCGGTCCGCGTGCAGAACACCAGACCCTCAGCTGACGGAATGCCGCGGTCCCGCTGACGCCGCAGCGAGTCCGCCGTCCACGCCGGGATTGTCACGGTGCGGTGGCCGGCGTCGGTCTTTGTCCACGGTTGTCGGTGGCAGCCGCGCCCGGTTTCCGACTTCACGGTGCCGCACATGGTCACGGTCACCGGCCCGTCGTCGTCGAGCCCGGCAATATCGACCCACCGCAGGGCGAGCACTTCCCCGATACGCGCACCCGTCCCCAGCATCACGTCCACGATCTCCACGAGGTCGTGTGCCCGCTTGGGCCCGAGCTTCTGTGCGTCCTGCCACTCCCGTACCCGCTGGCGCAACGTCTGCACATCGGCCGGCGTCAACGCGCGCGGCTTGGACAAGCTTGGCGGTGGCCGGTGCGCTTCGACGACGGGATTCACTGGCAAGCACCGGTAGACGACGGCCAACCTGAAAGCCTGCGTGAGGACGGTTCGCGCGCTGCGTTGCGACGACACGGCGGGCAGCGCCAACAGGAACCGGTCGATCTTCTGTGTGTCAGCTTCGCGCAGGAGGACACCGCCGAGCCCTGGTTTAACGATGTGGTCGACGATGCCCTGGTAGCTGTCTACCGTCGCCGTCGAGCGTGGCTTACCGCCGCGGCCGACTCCTTGCCGGACGTTGACGGTCATCCACGCATCTAGCAGCTGGGCGATGGTGGAATCGGCGGTCAGTTTCGCGTCGCCATCATGTCGTCGTTGTCGGGCGAGCAGCGCGTCCCGCAGTCGGGTTTCCGCCTTCGCGCCGGTTGCGCCGAACGCTTTCACTTGCCGGGTCTTGCCGTCCGCGTCGCGGTATCGGCATCGGGCAAGCCATGTTCCATCGGCTTGTTCAGCGCGGCTGATGCGGCCGTAGGTGCCGATCGCAAGGTGGTGCCTGCTCACTGCTCTGCCCGCATCCGCTCCTCGACCTCGGCAAGCTGGTCGTAAATGCGCTGGGTCCAATCGGCGATATCTTGGGTCCTCATCCTCGGCGCGTTGCCGAGTCTCTGGAATACGTTCTGTGCCTGCGCGAGTTCCTGGAGTAGGGCGTCACGCTTTCGTGCCAAAGCGGTAGCCGTGCCTTGCCTGTCCTCGCCCGAAAACCATTGCGCCGCTTGCCATGCTGTGCGCCGATCGTTCGGCAGAACCTCGGTATCTGCGTCGGGAACACCGGGGTAGAGAAGTTCGATGGGCGGCACTCCGAGCGCCTGCGCGAGCACAACCAACTCCTGCACCGTGATCGACGTTCGTCGGCCGTTCTCAGTTTCCGAGATCGTTGTGCGAGGTATCGGGTGCCCCAACTCTCCAGTCTGATCAGCAAGCCATTGCGCTGACCGTTTCCCTCGCAGGCGCTTCACCTCTGCTCCTATCCGTGCGGTGACATCCTTCGACCATTCTGACGACATGGCGTCAGAATACCTCAATCTGGACGGACCGCCGACGATGTGCTAGACCTGACGTAGCACAGTCGGAATAGATCCGTTCTGACGGCTAACAGTCAAAGGAGCTACGTCCATGCAACCCAACGAACTCGACGCCCTCGGCGTCTCCACCGACCTCACCACCGCCGCACGCGCCCTCGGAATCTCGAAGAGCACCGCCTACGCCTCGGCCCGCGCCGGCACCTTCCCCGTGCGCGTCATCCGCGTCGGCAGCCGCTACGTCGTGCCGACCGCCGATCTGCGCGCGGCACTCGGTCTCGGCGCACCGCAGGACGCCGCGTAGTCATGCGCGAGCAGTTCGAGCACCAGGACCTCGGCCTCGGCTATCCGCCGGCCGATGAGACGGACGACCTACGTCCGAACAAGGGAATGCCCTCGGTTCACTCCGCCAAGAACGACACCGAGGGCGACCACACCACCACCAGCAAGGAGCAGTAGATGCAAGCCCATCCTATCGTCCGCACGCCGCTCGGCCATCGTGTCGAGTCGGTCCTCGGCTACCTCACCAACCGGCACCCCGCCGCCCGGCACGTCGGCCGGTTCGCCGAGGTCCTCGTCGAACTCGAAGACGGCACGTTCACCTTCGAGTGCCTGCCCATCTCGTCGCTGTCGATTGAGGTGGCCTAAATGAGCGCCCCGACCGTCCTGACCGGTGAGCTGCTGGCGCTGGTCGTCGACACGCGCAGCATCATCGCCGACGCGTACACCGCTCTGCACGATGCGAATGGGCGCGGTGTGACGGCCGACGACCTGGAAGCGTTCAGCGTCGCCATGACCACCGTGAAGGCGACGGAGGCCGAGATCCGCAGCAAGTGGTTTTCCCGCGCTGCCAGCGTCACCGTCAGCGGCGTTCATCCCACGCCGACACTCATGGTTACGCCGCGACGCGGACAGCCCCGCCTCATCATCGGGGGCGACCGGTGAGCGGATGGGAGGCAGACGCGCATCTGCTCAACACCTCACGGTGGTCCAACCGACTCGACGAGGCCGCGATCATCGCCCGCTCAGTCGAGCCCGGAACTGGACAGTCGGAGCGTGGTTCTCGTCGGTCACTTATGGCCGACGAGAAGTGCTCGGCATCGAAGTTCGCCGACGCCGCCGACATGTCGAAGACGACCGTGCTGCGCGTCCTGCGCACCTGGGACCGCATGGCCGACGACGGCCATGTTCCACCCCGGGCAGCGCTGAGCCCCGGTGTCCCGGTCGCCCTGGACGGTGTGGACGTGGACCTGTTCAAGAAGCACTATCGCGACGACGCCCCGCAGACGGTTGGCGAGGGCCTCGTCGACGTCCACGCGGCATTGCTCGACGAGGATCTTGACCGAGATGCCCTCGCCGCAATCACGATCAGCATGGACACCTATGGGCAGCTCTACCCGGTGACTGTGTGGCGCAATCACATCGTTGACGGCTACCTGCGTCTCGTCGCCGCCCTGGACATTGCCGAGCACTCGAAACCGGTGGACTTGTACGCCCGGCAGATGCCCGACCATGCCACCGAGCGCCAAGCACTGACTTGGGCGCGCGCCACGCGAATACACCGCCGCTACAGCCCCGAGGACTACCAGCGTCACGTCCTCGATCCCCTGGCCGTTCTGATCGTCGGACGCGAGCGCGGCCTCGACCTAGGCGACGGCCTGCGCAGCTACCGACTACTCACCGAGTGCCGGCGACGCGAACCGTCCACAGCACGCATCGACGGTTACCTCGCAGCACTTGGGGGCGAACAGTCCTGTCGGACGCTCCCCCGGGTAACCGATTGGGAACAGTTCCTCATCACCCTTCCCGACTTGGGGGAAACCGATGGGTAGCCGCCACGAGCCACGCGACGCCGAGGACCGCGCCGACGACGCCGTGATCGAAGCGGCCCGTAACCGAGGGTTTCGTATCGCCGTCCAGTGCGTGCGCTGCAAACACTGGCTGACCAACCCGCGCAGCGTCGAGCAGCACCTCGGCCCGCACTGCCGAACCAAGAAGGAGAGGCCATGACGGCCACGCTCGCCGAGACGGCCGCCGAGTACGCGCGGCGGGGGATCGCCGTCCTGGCGCTGCACCCCGCGCGCAAGGAGCCCGCGGGCGAGGTGTGTCCGCACGGCAATGACGACGCCACGACTGACACCGACCAGGTGCGCGCATGGTGGGAGCACAACCCCGACTACAACATCGGGATTCGGCCACCGCCGGGGTACATCGTCCTCGACGTGGATCCGCGCAACGGTGGGGGCCTGGACCAGCTCGGCGCGGTACCGCCGACGTCGATCGCCAAGACCGGTGGCGGTGGCTGGCATCTGTGGTTCCACTACCGCGGCGCGGTGCGCGGGAACCTCGACGGCGACCGGTCCAGCGGCGTCGATATCAAGTCCAACAGCGGCTATCTCGTCGCGCCGCCCAGCATCCACGACGTGACCGGCAACCGATATCGGTGGATCTCCACTGGCCCGATCGCACCACTGCCCAAGCATCTCGTTCCGCGCGTCGCGATACCCGCCACGACGACACCGGCCGCCCGCACTCCGATCGACGGCGCCGGCAACTTCGCCGGACTCATCCGCACGGCCGCCGACGCCCGACCCGGGAATCGGAACAACGCACTGTTCTGGGCAGCGTGTCGCGCCGTCGAGAACGCCGCCGCCCCCGAGGTGCTCGACCAGCTGCTCGTCGCTGCAATCGCCGCCGGCCAATCGCCGCGCGAGGCCCAAGCAACCATCAGATCCGCTCAACGGAAGGCCACCCAGTGACCAACGCCGCGCCAGACGTTCCCGACTTCCCACCACCACCAGACGACGACGAGGCAACCGGCAAGCCCGCCGGCGACCAGGAGCCCGACGACGGCAAGAAGCCGCGCAAGTCGGTCGCCGCGCAGCTGGTCGAACTCGCCCTCGACGAGTACCAGCTCGGCATGTCCGACGAGGAAGAACCGTACGGTGTGCGCGCCGCACAGCCGCATATCGCGATGCTGCTGCGCGGTGGCCGGACCGGGCTGCGAGCCGAACTCGCCCGGCGCTACTTCGACCAGACCGGCGCGGTCGCCGCACAACAAGCCCTTGCCGATGCGACCAACGTCCTCGAAGGACTCGCCGCCCAAGAACAACCGACACGGCTGTTCCAACGCGTCGCCGCCGACAGCCCCAACGCGTACGTGGATCTCGGCGACACCGACGGCACCGTCATCGAGATCGGCCCGACCGGCTGGCAGTTGACCAACACCGCGCCGGTGGTGTTCGCCCGCACCAAACTGACCGCCCCCGCGCCCCGACCGGTACCCGGTGGGAACCTGGCCGACCTGTGGGACTTCGTCAACATCGCCGAGGAAGACCGCCCGGTGTTGTTGGCCGTCATGGTGCAAGCCCTCATCCAGATCGACGTACCCCACCCGGTACTCGCCTTGTTCGCCGAACAGGGCTCGGCGAAGTCCTCGACCGCGCGCGTGCTGGTCGACCTGCTCGACCCGTCAGCGGTGCCACTGCGCCAAGCACCCCGCGACGCCGACAGTTGGGTCACCGCCGCGGCCGGCAGTTGGGTCGTCGCCCTGGACAACCTGTCCGGGCTGCCCGGCTGGCTCTCGGACTCGCTGTGCCGCGCTTCCACCGGAGACGGCAACGTCAAACGCGCCCTGTACTCCGACGCCGGGCTCGCCGTCGTCAAGTTCCGCCGGGTGGTGATCGTCAACGGCATCGACGTCGGTGCGCTCGCCGGAGACCTCGCCGATCGCACGGTGGTCGTCGACCTGCTGCGCATCCCGCGCGCCCAGCGCCGGGAAGAATCGGAACTTAATCTCGCTTGGTCCAAATACAGGCCCGCGATCTATGGAGCGCTGCTCGACCTCGCCGCCAACGTGCTGCGCAGGCTGCCCGAGGTCCGGCTCGACGAGTCTCCGCGAATGGCCGACTTCGCGCGCGTCCTGGCCGCCGTCGACGCCCAGCTCGGCACCCAGGGGATGGGGCGCTACACCGCGCGCGCCGGTCGGCTCGCCGAGGACTCCCTCACATCCGACTCGTTCATCGCCCACATGGTCGCCACCCGCTACACCGCTGACGGCCGCACGTCCGGCGAAGTCCTCGACGACCTCACCCCGGACAGCAAGGAATGGCGACGCCCCCGCGACTGGCCCAAGAACGCCCGCGCGGTCACCGGGCTGTTGCGGCGTCACGCCCCGGCGCTGCGCGCCACCGGCTGGACCGTCGAAGATGACAAGGGCAACAACCACCGCAACCGCCTGCAATGGTTCATCGGACCCATGTCAGGGGAGAAGGAAGGAAAAACAGACTCGCAAGACTCGCGACACTCGCAGCAAGCCGCTGACCAGCACGAACAGAGCGAGTCGGGCGCGAGTCAGAGCGAACCTGCTGACTCGCAACACTCGCGTTCTAACTCGCGCGCGAGTCAGCGCGCGAGTCACGCGAGTCAAGCAGTTACGCATGACTCGCAGCCCGAGGCCACTAAACCCGCTGGTCAGAGCCCCGGCGCGAGTGTCGCGAGTGTCGCGAGTGTCATTTGCGGGCAATCTCAGGTCCTCGCACCGCCCGGCGGGGTCACGGCCAACACGCCCGGCCAGACCGATCCGGTCGAACAGGCCCTTGCCTTAGCCCAGGCACAGGCACAGGCGGCCACGGCGCCGATGTGCCAGCACTGTGGCGAACCGATCGACCCGCGTCGCGCACCCGACGACTGCGAGGCCGGATTCCACACTGACCGCACACCGTGCGGTCAGGCATACCGCCGCTCAAAGAGCGCCGCATCATGACCGCCGCGCCCCACAACGGCAACCACGGTGCTGACGACGGTGGTTGCCCCGTCGCCGACATCGTCAACACCACCGTTGACGACAAACACCACACCACCCACGTAACCGTCGCCTGCCCCTACTGCCATCGCCTGCACTACCACGGCATCCCACACGGACAGTCATGGTCAAACCAGGTACGCATCGCGCACTGCCCGACCCGGTACGTCCGCGTCGGTCGGGGTGCTCGCGCGTTCTACCGGCCGATCCGTGAACGTCGCGGCGAATACCTGATCGGTCCGCGACCATGACCGACCGCACCCGCCGCGCCCCCGGCGCCGATGCCCTGCTCGCCGAGATCCTGCGCGGCACGGCAAGTCTGGCCGGCGCGGCGTGCAAGGGTGTGCCGCCGCAGATCTTCGACCCGCCCGCCCATGGCGAAACCCTCGCCGAGGTCGAGCACCGTCACCGCGCAGCGTTGAACTACTGCGACGACTGCGACGTCGTCGAGCAGTGTGCCCGATGGGCCGCGCAGCAGCCCTCAGACGGCTCTGTGCGCGCCGGGCAGCGCCCGCAGCTGCGCGGGCCCGGACGCCCCCAGAAAGCGGGCTGAGCGCCCGATGTCTCAAGATCTCGAGAATTCCGGTACCGGCGATCGTCTGCCGACGCACCCGCGCCGCCGCGTCCCCGTCGAGGCGACGCCCCCGACATGCCCGTGCGGTGCGCCCGCCACCATCGGCAGCGCACACCGCTGGCTGTGCCCGCACTGCCGCCACCTCGACGAGGCCGCCGCCGTGCTGGAGGAATCTCCATTACCGCCCGACGACGGGTCGTCCGGTGTGGATTGACCGCGCAGACGCTGCCCTCCTGGCGCGCATCCTCGGCGCGACCAAGGCCCGCGCAGCCCACGGCACCAGCCCGCCACTACCGCCCGCCGCTGACGAGCTCCACCTACGCCTAGCCATGGCCGCAGCCGGACACGACCCACACCGCCCAGAAGAGCGCGCCGACATGATCGACGTACCCGAGGCCGCCAAGATCATCGGACGATCACCGCGACACGTCCGCAGACTCGCCCCCGACCTCGGCGCCACCAAGACCGCCGGCCGCTGGCTGTTCCACCGGGCCGACGTCGAGAACCTGCGAGGAGAATTCGCATGACGACCAACAACGACGACCAACCTGACCCGCTGGGCAAGCTCATGTCCGGGGTACGGCAGTACCTCGTCGAACTGCCCCGCGACGTGTTCGACGAGCTGCTGCGCCTCGTCGAGGAAGCCCGCGCCGGCGCCGAGCCCGACGCCGCCAAGCAGCCCGACGCCGCCGAGCCGGGCTATCCGGCGCACTGGACGGGCAAGAACCGTCGCGAGCAGCAGGAGGCCCGCTAACCATGGCAACGACGACGATCACCCTGAACGACGTACGGAACCTGGTCAGCCTCGTCGAGAGCCTCGACGGCACCATTCCGGCCGAGCTGACCAGCATCCTCGCCACCGCCGACGCGGTGGACGCGTGGAATCCGACCGCACCGAAAGACGTGGGCGACGCGTTCGCCCGCGGCGTGCCCATCAAGGACGCGGCCAAGACCCTCGACGCCGGGCTGCTGGTACGCGAGCGCCCCGCCGATGTGCAGGCCAAGGCCCGCTACGGTCTGGCCACCCGGGCGCACAATCTCGTCTGTGGCCCCGCTGGCGATGCCATCGTCGCCAACGTCAAACCAGCATTCGACACCGCGTGCCAGCGCATCGCCGAACTCGGCAAGCTCGTCGCCCCGTCCGACACCGTGGAGATCCTCGAAACCGCCGACGACCAGACCATCGCCGCATGGCGCGAGCTGGCCGGACTGCGCGACACGCTCGACGCATCCCGTGCCCTCGTCGACGCCCTGGTCTTACGGTTCGACGCAGTCGCCGCGTCGGCCGCCGGAGTGCAAGACATTCCCATGGCCTCATACGCCGCGTTCTACGCCGCCGACGCCGAGCATCTCGCCCCGTGTGGACGTGCGCTCGCCCCGAACGCGATCAGCGCCCGCGCGGGCCGCTGGCACACCATCGCGCCGGTGATCACGCTCAACACGCCCAGCCGCGCCCGCGAGATCCTCGACGAGATCGCCGCACAGCAGGCAGAGCACCGCGCCCGCGAGTACGCCGCAACCCACGGCAGCCTTCGGCCATGAACTCCGACCCGATGCCCGCTGGCAAGCCCAAGTTGGGCGAAGGTGTAGACGCCAATTCGTCCAAGTTGGACGAATTGCCGGCCCGGGCATCGGGTCGGCACCAGGGGCAGTGCGCCCGTCCGACCCGGGTAGTTCGGACAGCAGCAGCGCGCGCCCCACGTCGGGCCCGGTGGTCTACGGCGCGAGGGGCGTCGATCACCGGGCCCGGCACCACCAAGGGGGAGGGGGGGTCCCGGCCGACCTCTGGCGCCGCGCCACGGGTCGCATAGCCCCTCAGGAATTGCGTGCCACATGCTCACTACCGCTTTTTGCCAGGTCAGGAGGATGAACCGATGACCGACGCCGCCAAAGCTCCGAAACTCGGACGTGCCGGCCGCGCGCTGTGGCGGTCGCTGGCCGCCCAGATCGCCGCCGACGATATGATCCTCGACGCCCGCGAACTCGCGGTGTTGCGCCAAGCGTGCGCCACCGCCGACGACCTGGCCCGTATCGAGTCCGAGCTCGCAGTAGTGGACAGGCTCGTCGTGAAGGGCTCACAAGGGCAGCCGGTCAGCCACCCGATGCTCGCCGAGGCGCGTGCATGTCGCGCCCAGATCGCTGCGCTGCTGGCCCGGCTTGACCTCGATCCGCCCGCAGAGGAGGCAGCGCCCAAGGTGAAGGGTGCTCCCCGCTCTGTGCAGGCGCGCCGGGCGGCTAACGCACGTTGGCAGGGGCGCGGCTATGGCGCGTAGGCAGCAGCGGGGCAGCGCGGCTCTGGGCGGGTATGTGCGCGAGCTCCTGGTCGCCTACGAGGCCCAGTTCCGGCGCCGCTGGCCCAGTGACGACGCTCCACCGATGTATCCCGACGACGCCGATATAGAGTTCTCTGAGGACCGCCTCCATCACATCGAGTCTCGGGTGACCGGGCAGGCGACGACGTTCGAGATGTTCGGCGCGCGCCGGTTTGTGCTCACTGCAGACGGGCTGCTGATCGAAGCGTTGACGCGGCGACTGCCCGAAATATCCTGATCTCAAACCGGGTAGCCCCATTTCTTCCGCGAGTACGTAGAATTGACCGCATGATCATCCCGGCCGACACCCGTGGCCCGTACGAGGACTACGTGCGTGCGTTCATGGAGAAGTTCCGAATGGACCGGGACGAGGCTGAGCGCGCTACCAGGTCGGCCATTGGCATGGGAATTTTCAAGCCCTCTGATTGGACAGACGAAGACTACGTCGGGCTTGATGCCTACTACGCCGCACGAGTGGCGGCTGGTAAGTAAAGCGCCCGTCACCTCCGACTGAGAACCCCGTAACCGCTGGTTGCGGGGTGGGGGGTGACCCAGCCGGATCAAACCCTTATCCCCGGGGGACATAGCACCTGAGGCTCTGTACGGGTTCCCAAGTTTTGCACGCGTCAACCCTGGAGGTTGACGATTCCGTCCCGACCCTGGAGGTCACCAAATTGCCTGGTCCAGTCCCTAAGCGCTCCGATCAACGCCGTCGACGTAACCAGACGTCCGCCACTGACAAGGCCGCCGGCGCGAAGGCGGTCAAGGTTCCTGCCGCAGACAGGAGCTGGCATCCGATCGCGAAGAGCCTGTGGGCTTCGCTGGCCAAGTCGGGCCAGGCTGACTTCTACGAACCGTCGGACTGGGCTTTCGCATTCAGCCTGATGGACGATCTGTCCTACATCAAGAAGGCCCAGGAGCGCGATGAGCGCCGACCTGCGCAGATGCTCCAGACGGTGTACTCGGCTTTTGAGCGTCTGCTGGTGACAGAGGGCGATCGTCGACGCGTGCGCCTGGAGCTCGAGCGCGGCGGCGAGCCCGACGTCGATCCGGCGAAGGTCGCCATCATGGACGAGTACCGGGCCGCGGCGACGTGACTTCCTCGATCCGGTTGTGCGCTGCGTGCAACGGGTCGATGGTGGGCAAGCGCCCGCACGCCGTCTACTGCAGTCGGCATTACAACTACCCGGCGTTCCACGCGGCCGAGGAGGCCGTCCTCCGCGTCGCTCCTCACCTGGAGGTGGTCAACCCGGCGCGGTTCCACTACCACGAGGACGGAACGCCCGACTTCACCAAGGAACGCCACGAGGGAGACCATGACCGAGACCAAGGCAACGAACGGCTGGCTCGGCGGGGAGAACCAGAACTACGGCTCACGCCAGCGTGAGACCCGCTGGCTCACGCCCCGCAAGCTCGTAGAACCGCTCGGCACGTTCGACCTGGACCCGTGCGGGGCGCCGGGTTGGGAGCTGGCCGCGACGACCTACCTCCTGGAGGACGGCCGCGACGGGCTCCGAGATCCATGGTTCGGCCGCGTCTGGCTCAACCCGCCCTACGGCAACGAAAAGGAGCCGTTCGTGGAGCGGCTGGCCGACCACGGCCAGGGGACCGCGCTCCTGTTTGCGCGGACCGAGACCGCGATGTTTCACCGCCTCGTGTGGAACCGCGCCAGCGCGCTCCTGTTCCTCCGGGGCCGCGTCGTGTTCCACCGCGCCAACGGGGAGAGGTCCTCGGCCAACGCCGGCGCGCCCTCGGTCCTCATAGCCTACGGCCATTTCGATGCGCTGGCCCTGGAGAGCGCCAACCAGCGCGCCATGGGCCAGCTCGGGAAGATAATCCACCTATGAACCCGCCCAAGGTCCACAACGTGTGCAAGACCCGTGCGTCTGATCGCCGTCGTCGCGACGACAGCCGTTCCCGCAAGCGGGACCGCGAACGCTACGCCGCAAAGAATGGCCATCGGCGCGAGTATGCGCGCAGCTACCTCGCCGAGAACCCTGATCGCTGCCGGGAGTACCGCCGACAGCAAAAGGCACGCCTTCGTGGTGCCCAAGCCTTCCAGTTCTCGGACGCGGACTGGAAGCGAACCCTGAACCGATACCGGTTCTGCTGTGCGTACTGCGGAGAGTCCGGCCCGCTCACGATGGATCACGTCGTTCCGATCTCTCGTGGTGGCCGCCACAGCATTGGCAACGTGGTCCCGGCCTGCGGACCCTGCAACTTCGGGAAGCACACCTCCCTAGCCATCGAATGGCGTCGCCGCCTTGATGAGCGAAGGGGGGTGATGCCCGATGACAGCCGTTCGTTCGTGGCCTGATGTTGTTCCCCAGGGAGCCAACACCGCGATCGGCTGGGAAGCAGCGAAGTTCGCAACGGACTGGCTGACACAACCAGACGGTCCCGATGCTGGAAGCCCACTCCGATTCACCAGGGAGCAGCTCCGAATCCTGCTGCGGTGGTACGAAGTCGACGACTCAGGTCGGTTCGTCCACCGTCGCGGGGTGATCCGCAGAATGAAGGGCTGGGGCAGGCAAGGATCCGTTCGCCGCGGCGATGGTGTGGTTCGAAGCCTTGGGCAAGTGCCGCATGATCGACGGCCGGCCAGCTCAGCACCCGGCGCCATGGATTCAGATCGCCGCCGTGTCGCGCGAACAAACACGGAACACCATGACACTGCTCGGTCCGATGCTGTCAAAGGACGCGATCGCCGAGTTCGGCGTCGACCTGGGCAAGGAGATCATCTACTGCCGCGGCACCGGTCGCATCGAGGCTGTCACATCAAGCCCCCGCACACTCGAGGGCGGCCGCCCGACCTTCGTGGTGAAGAACGAGACCCAGCACTGGATCTACGCGAACCAGGGCGTCGAGATGTCGCGTGCGATCAACCGGAACCTGGGCAAGTCGCGTGACGGTGCGGCCAGATCGTTGGCGATCCAGAACGCGCACGTCCCCGGTGAAGGCTCGGTCGCCGAGGCCGACTACGAGGCATGGACGGCGATCGAGACCGGCCGATCACGCGCCGCCCTGTACTACGACGCAACCGAGGCGCCGAGCGACACCGATCTCGCCGACCGCGACTCGCTGCGGGCGGGGCTGATTGATGCGCGCGGCGACTCGGAGTGGCTCGATATCGACCGACTGGTCGAGGAGATCCTGGACCCGACGACCCCGGTTGAGGTGTCGCGCCGCTTCTACCTGAACCAAGTCGTCGCGGCATCGGATGCCCTGGTGACGACCACAGCCTGGGACACCACAGCCACCGATGACCGACTCGAGCCGGGCGACCGGATCACACTGGGCTTCGACGGCGGCAAGACCGACGACGCGACGGCACTCATTGCGATACGGGTAGCTGACCGATTGGTCCAAACGCTCGGGATCTGGCAGGCACCGGATGGGCCTCGGGGACGGGACTGGGAAGTCGACCGCGCCGAGGTCGACGGCGTGTTCCGTAACGCGTTCACGACATACGACGTTGTCGGCGCATTCGCTGACGTGGCGCTGTGGGAGTCCTACGTCGATCAATGGTCGATGGACTACCGCAACCAGTTGAAGATCCGCGCATCGAACCGATCGGTCGTCGGATGGGACATGCGCAGCGGGCTTAAGGACTCGACGCTCGCGAATGAGGCACTTGTGGCGGCAGTGCTCGACGGCGCGATCAGACACTCGACCGGTGAGCCCGTCGACACGCTCTTGCGGGTACACGTGCTGAACGCCCGCCGCCGATTGAACCGCTACGGCCTGTCGTTCGGGAAGGAACACCGCGAGTCGGCCCGCAAGGTCGACGGCTGGGCGGCGATGCTGCTCGCCGACATGGCGCGTGCTCGCTACCTCGACAAGCACCCAACCACCGAACGCACCGGGCAAGCGGTGTTCTTCTCGATGTGAAGGAGGTCGCGTGAAAGCTCGTGACGCCGTCGACCTCGCACAGAACCTGCTGCAGGTCCGCGCCTACGAGGCGCGACGCCTGGACCTGCTCAACGCGGCGCTGTCGCCGACGGTGCCGTACTCCGGTGGTGAGCTGGGGATCCCGACACAGCAGTCGGTGTGCTCGGTGCCGGTCGACACGGATGCGAAACCGGCGCTCAAGCGGATGGCCGCCCGTTCGGAGACGAACTTCCTGCCGCTGGTGCTCGACACTTTCTCCCAGGTGATGAAGGTCGACAACTACCTGTCGTCCGACGGGTCGGCGGCCGGGCCGTGGAAGTGGTGGCAGCGCAACCAGATGGATGCGCGCCAGACCGGTTTGCACCGTTCGGCGCTGCACTACGGCGTCGCCTATACGACGGTGCTGCCAGCGCTCACGCCGGGCCAGGAGGAGTCGGGCGCGGAGGTGTTCTGGCAGCCGTCGTCGCCGCGGCAGATGACCGCGGTGTACGGCGAGCGCATGGTGTGGGACCCCAAGCACGGTGGGCCGATCGACGACGACTGGCCGTTGCACGCGCTGGAGGTTAACGGCAACATGATCCGGCTCTACGACGAGTCGGATGTGCACTTCATCGGTGTGAAGTCCCAGCCGCACTCGACGTTGGGCTGGACTGATCCGACGTATCTGCGGGCGGAGAACTTCGCCTACATCGAGTCGCGCCACCACGGCATCGGGGTGTGCCCGATCGTGCGCTACCGCGACCGGGTGCTGCTCGACGGCGAAGAGCAGCTCGGCATCATCGAACCGCTGTTGGCGATCCAGTCGCGCATCAACGAGACCACGTTCGGGATGCTGGTCGCCCAGTACTTCGCCGCGTTCAAACAGCGCTACATCATCGGCTGGACCGCTAAGAACGAAGACGAAGCGATGCGGATGAAGGTCAACAACGTGTGGACCTTCAACGACACCGACGTGAAGGTCGGCGAGCTCAACGAGACCGACCTGACCCGCTATATCGAGTCGAAGGACTCCGGGCTGCTGGACATGTCCGCCATCGGCCAACTGCCGCCGCACGCGCTGGGGTTGACGAAGGTTTCCAACATCTCCGACACCACGCTGGCGGCGTTGGAGTCGGCCAAGGAGCGCAAGTCCGACGAGATCACCACGTCGTTCGGCGAGTCCCACGAACAGGCCTTCCGGCTGGCTGCCTACATCGACGGCGACACTACCGCCGCCGCGGACTTCGCGTCGGAGGTGAAGTGGCGCGACGCGTCGGCCCGCTCGTATGCGGCGACGGTTGATGCGCTGGGCAAGTTGGGGCAGATGCTCGGTGTGCCTGATGAGTTCTTGTGGGAGTTCATCCCCGGCTGGACTCGGGAGACTGTGAGCCGAGCTGTCGCCGCACGTCGGGAGTCTGACCCGCTGACCATGCTGTACGACGCGCCTGCAGAGCCCTCGGAGTCGGCGCAGCCCATGTCGTCGGACCTGGTGACCACCGGTGACCTCACCGACGCAGGCTAGACCGCTCTCGACCGCGGAGTATCTGTACCGCCAGGGCGCCATCACCAAGAAGATGGTGCGCCTGGCTGCCCGGTTGCTGAGCTCGTTGGGTAAGCCGACCACCGACGAGGCGCGAGCCCGGTTCGCCCAGGTTGCATACCGGAATGTGAACGAGGCGCGGCGCGAGTCCTATGTGCTTGCGGTGCGCAACATGGCCCACACGGTGCCCGGTGTCGAGCCGGCACCGCTGCGGCCCTACAGCCCCAAGGCGATCGAGACGATCCTGGCCGACATTGAGCAGGAGAACGCGCAGCGCCGCTCCCGCAGTCACGTCACGGTGAGCGCACCCGACCAGGTGACCCGCGGCAAGTCGAAGGCCACCGTCAGTGTTGCCGGACAGCTCGGGGCACGCCTGGCCCGCCACGCCGACGCGGCCGGGCGTGAAGCGGTCATCGACACCGCCGAGCGCCACGGTAAGAAGATCGGCTGGGCGCGGGTGCTCTCGGGTGCGGAGAACTGCTCACGGTGTGTGATGCTCACCTCCCGCGGCCCGGTGTTCAAGACCGAGAAGTCGGCGACCATCGCCTCCAAGGGTGTGCGGGCGGGCAAGACGTTCCACGATTTCTGCGACTGCAAAGCCGTCTTGGTCCGCGAGGGCGAGGACTGGGACGGGCGCGAAGCCTACGAGCTCTACGAGGACTTGTGGACCGAGGCCACCCGCGGCTACAGCGGGCATGCCGCCGAACTCGCGTTGCGCCGCCAGCTCGACCGCGCCGAGCGTGAGGGCTGGACCCATCAGGAGCTCCTGGAGCGTCTGCGCGAGGAGAACGCGCGGTGAACGCGTGCCCGTCCCCACCTCGGACGCCGCGATCGAGATGCGGAAGCGTATCGCTCGGGACCGGTGGAGACAGCAGAATGCCGAAGGCGTAGAGTAGGGAAGCTATGAAGTCGACCGTCCAGAAGCTCGCTTGGGAACTCTCCGCAGTTCTCCGGGACCACTTCGGCGAAGACGCGATGTTCGCAGGCAATCTCGGCACGTACATGATGGACCTAACCGAGGGTGAGCACGAGTACTCACTTGGCGAGGCCCTATCGATCGCTGTAGAGGAGAGCATCGCAGTGCCGCATTCCCTGCTCGTGAACGTGCGGGCCGCTACGGCGGAATTCCACAGCGACGACGATCGTAGAATCGTGACTGACAGACTGGACAAGCTGATGCCACAGGCGGCGTAGCCCGTTCCTGCCGACAACCCCGTAACCACTGGTTGCGGGGTTTTTCTATACCCAGATTCTTCCTCCACCCTGGCGGTGGCGGATACACCCCGACACCCCTCGATAGGCCCAGGAGGCCAGACAATGACTGCACCAACCCCCACCGCACCCGCTGCTGATGCTGTGCAGGACACCCCGCCGCCGGTGGAGGACCTGCAGACCCAGCAGCAGCCTGATCCTGATCCGACCCCGGAGGCTGGGCAGGACGATGAGACCGGCGGCGAGTTGCCCGACTGGGCGCGCCGCAAGCTCGACAAAGTGCAGCGGGAGGCTCAGAACCTGCGCAGCAGGCTCAAGGAGCAGGAACCGCTCGTCGCCGCGGCCCAGGAGGCCGAGCGTAAGAACATGAGCGACCTGGACCGGCAGAAGGCCGAGAACGCCGACCTGCAGACCCAGCTCGCCCAGCGCGATACCGAACTGATCGCCGCGCGCTACAACCTGACCGCCGAGGACCTGGAGTTCATCGGTGAGGGGACCTTCGAGGAGAAGGAAGCGCGGGCGAAGAAGTTCGCTGCCCGTGTGCAGTCAGCCTCGGCACCACCATCGCCTGTCGAGGATCCCGCCAAGCCGCCGACTCAGCGGCCGGTGGAATCATTGAAGCCCGGAGCTTCACCCACACCGCCGCCGGCGGTGGACAACTCCTATCCCGCGCACTGGACCACTCCGGCCCGGGCGCAGTAAATCCGAAAGGGAACATCATGGCAAACGAAGCCAAGCCGCTGTTCCGGCCGGGAGCTGACGTGACCGTCAAGACCACCGGGGCCGTGACCGGCAAGACGTTCGTCGCGGTGTCGGCCACCCCCGACGCCGACGGACTCATCAAGGCCGCCACCGCCGGTGCCGGCGTCAAGGCGTTCGGCGTCGCAGCCCGCGACATCGCCTCCGGTGATGTCGGCGCGATCCTGCGCGGCGGAATCGTCAACGTGACCGCCGGCGGCGCCATCAGCGTCGGCGCCGAGGTCGAGGTGGGTGCGGACGGCAAGGCCGTCACGCTGGCCTCGGGCAAGCCCGTGGGCACCGCGGTGTCGACCGGCGCGAACAACAACGACGTGCTGATCGCACTGGACCTCTGAGGAGACGATCATGGCAACCTACTACTCGCAGGAGTACCCGCTGGGCGCTGCGTCGGTGTCGGGCAACAACCTGACCGTCGACCTGATGCTCAAGGAACCGACCCGCATCAACGCGTACCTGTCCGACATCGCCCTCAAGGGCTACTTCGCCGAGCGGATCTTCGCCAACGGCGGCGGTGTGTCGGGCGGTTCGCTGGTCTACACGCAGCTCACCAGCAACGACCTGCTCCCCAACCGTGGGGGACAGAAGGTCGCGCCGGGTGCTGAGTTCCCCGAGGTCACCTTCGACCGGCCCGAGCCCAAGACCGCGCAGGTCGAGAAGTTCGGTGGCAAGTTCCGCGTCACCGATGAGGCCAAGGACCGCAACGATCTGTCGCAGATCCAGTCCGAGGGCATCAAGCTGGGCAACGACGTGCAGCGATGGCTGCACGCCCGCGCACTGGCCGAGCTCGAGGCCAGCATCACCGCCGTCGGCGGCGACGTGCAGCTGTCGGTGTCGTCGGCCTCGTGGGCTGACGCGACGACCGCGACGATCTCGACCGAGACCAAGGCGATCATGCCTGCCGCCACCTTGGCCAAGGTGCGCCAGCGTGGCCAGACGCAGGAACTCGGCGCGGACTACAACCTGCTGGTGCTCAACCCGCAGGAATTCGCGAACCTGTCGATCATCTACGGCGATGCCGAGGCGTGGTTGCGCGCGCAGGGCTTCTCGGTGGCGGTGTCCAACGCCGTCGCCGCGGGCACTGGGTACGCGGTGCAGGAGGGCACCGTCGGGCAGGTCCGTTACGAGCAGCCGCTCAAGACGGTCACCTACCGCGACGACTCGACCGAGTCGACGATCGTACAGACGTCGATCCGGCCGGTGTTCGCGGTGACCAACCCCTACAACGTGCTCAAGCTGACAGGTCTCGCCGACTGATGTACGTGGTCATCAAGGACATCGTCGCCAACCGCTGGTTGATCGTGAAGGTTGACTCGGGCACGTACAGCGCCAAGGCTGAGACGAACTCTCAGTCTGATGCGAACGCGCTCGTCGCGGAGTTGAACGCGTGAGCGGTGCGAAGCGGACTGTCCGGCTGGGTTCGATGTCCTACATCGACCCGGCCGGACGGGTCCGTTGGGCCGACCGTGGAGCTGAGGTCGTCGTTCACGGCGATCATGTCGCCCGGTTCGACAGCCTCAACGTGCTCGCCGCGGCGGAGACCTCGCCCGCGGGGCCGGTCGAGGCGTCGGTGGCCGACAGCGGTGACGGGGTCCAGGTGCCCAAGCGTCGTCCGCGACGGAGCAGCACGGAGGACTGATGGCCGCGTACGCGACTGCGCAGGATCTACGCTCGAGGTGGCCGGCGTTGGCCGACAGTGCCACCGCCGAGGTCCTCCTCGAGGATGCTGCACTGTGGTTGCGCACCTGGTTCCCCGACCTCGACGCCCGCATCGCCTCTGGTGCCGTCGATGCGGGGCTGGCGGAGATGATCTCGTGCGCGATGGTCAAACGGGCGATGCTGGCCTCCGAGCACGAGGGCCAGGCCAACCAGCAGTCCACCGCTGTGATGGGCCCGTTCACCGCCACCAGCCAGGTCGCCTACCGCAACCCCGAGGGCAACCTGTACCTGACCACCCAGGAATCCGACGCGTTCGACGGGCGTCCCTCGGGTGCGGTGTCGATGGAATGCGCGGGCATGTGAGCACCCCGTTCACACTCCCGCACGGGGTGCTCGTCACGGTTCTGCGGTCGGCCACCGACCGCCACGGCGATCCCGTGGGCGACGAGGCCGACCACACCATCAACGGGTGCGGTGTCGACTGGAACGCCACCACCTCTAACCGGGAGTTCCAGGACGTGCAGATCACCGACGTCGACCTATATGTGCCGCGCGCCGCCGATGTGGTGGCCTCGGACAAGGTCGAGATCGGCGCTCGCACGTTTCACGTCCTGGGCAAGCCGATGTGGGACCAGGTGCATCCGATGACCGGCACCGACTACGGCTACAAGCTGGTACGACTGCGGGAGGTGTCTGGTGCGTGATGTGAAAGTCGGCGCCGCCGACGGCTACAGCGGGCTCACCGACTGGTTGACCGGCCCGCAGTGCCGACAGTTGGTGTTCGCCAAAGCGTCACAGGCACAGCTGGTGTATCAGGCGCTGGTGGCCAAACGCACCGGGCAGCTGGCGCGGTCGGCGAAGGTGTCGGTGGTGCGCGGAGGCAAGGGCGACCGGTGGGTCGGTCGGGTCACCGCGCAGGCACCGTACGCGGCATCGCACGAGTTCGGACATGACGGGGCGCGCGAGTTCGGCCGCGACGGGCGCAGTGTACGCCGCGACGGGTTCAACGAGCTCCGCCAAACCCTCAACCACCTGGGAGGCTGACCCATGCAGTTTCCCGTCGACTATTCACCGGCGTGGTGGCCCGCCGAGGACGTCGTCGCCGACATGGTGCAAACCCAACTCGACCGCTGCGACCCTGGTGGTGTGGCGTGCACGTGGCTGCCGACGAACACCGAGGCGATCATCGCCGACGGTGGGGCAGTGGTACGCGTGCACGCAATGCCCGGCATCGTCGAGGATCGCGTCCTGCGCTATGTGCCGGTGCAGCTGGAAGTCCTCGCCGCCACCCGCAAGACTTCGACGCAGGTGTTCGACTTCGTGTCGGACATGTTGTGCACCGAATACGTCGCCGGCGGCATCGTGCCGCGCGCCGACGGCTCCATCACCCCGATCCGCGGGTTCGCCGTCTCGGAGACCCCGCAACAACTCGTGTTCGACGACCCGGACGACCGGCTCGTGTCGGGCACGTTCGTGTTGGCCACCGGCAAACGCCGGTAGCCCCGATTCCCCCGATTCCTAGTCACCCGCCGCCAGCCCGGTTGCGGGTGTTTCGTCATGCCCCGCGGGGCGAAACCCTTGAAGAAGGAGACCCCCAATGTCTTCGATCACCGCCTATCAGGACGCCGTGGACGCCGGTGTCGTCGTCGTCCAGGACCTCGCCGTGTTCGCCACCCCGTGGGAGCCCGGCGTCACCTTCCCCGACCCGGCGTTCGACGCCGCCGGCATCATCGACGACGTCGTCGAGGATCTCGGGCTGCTGTCGTTGGGTCGCATCGACCAGAAGGGCGCGGCCAGCCTGTCCCCGGATGCGAAGTACAACGAGATCATGGGTTACGGCGCGCTCGCACCGCGCCGGCGCATCCTGCAGTCGGAGGGCATGGCGATCGCCATCCAGCCCCAGGAGGCCCGCAAGATCACCCACCGCATCCAGTCCAACCTCGATGCCGGCGCGTTCGTCGGCACCTCGACCGGCGGGTTCCGTGCGAAGAAGACCGCCGGCATCCCGCCGAAGTACTGGTCGATCCTGCTGCTCGGTTTGGACTTCAACGACCAGACCGGCAACGAGGTGCTCCCGTGGTGGTTCTTCCCCAAGACCGGGTCGGACAAGGGAGGCAAGATCAGCCTGTCCCAGGATGCGCCGATGATGCCCGAACAGTCGCTGCAGATGTTCCAGGACGGTGACAACCTCTACGAGTTCGGCATCGACGGAGCCGGTTGGGCCGAGCTCGCACCGCAGCTGGGTTGGGTCCATCGTCGACGCGTCACCATCACCGGCAGCCCGACCGGTGGCACGTTCACCCTGTCGATCGGTGGGCAGACCTCGGCGGGGATCGCGCACAACGTGACCGCGACGAACCTGCGCAGCGCCCTGGAAGCGCTGTCGAGTGTCGGCGTCGGCCACGTCACCGTCACCGGCAGCGTCGGTGGCCCCTACACGGTGGTGTTCGACGAGACCGTGTCGGGCACCCTGACCGGTTCGGGTGCGAACCTGACCGGCGGCACCAGCCCCGCCGTCGTCATCGCCTGAGTGTCACCGGGGCCGCGTTCTATCGGGGGGCGCGGCCCCGGTGCCTTCACCCACCCCCGTACCCCGAACCCCGAACCCCCGTGAGGACTTGTGATGACCACTGCCAAGAAACCGGCGCCGCGCAAGACGGCGGCGAAGAAGGCCGCCCCCCGTAAAGCAGCCCCGCGCCCCGCTGCCGCCGAGACCGACGAGCAGCAGCAGTTGCGCGACGACGCCCAACGCGCACGCGACAACCTCGCCGACTTCGAGGCCTACCGCGCCCGGGCCCGGGCCCGGCTCGGAGAGACCACCGAACGACAGATCGTGCCGTTCGTACTCGGCCCGAAGCAAGGGTTCTCGCCGCCGATCGTCATCACCATGCCCGAGGCCACCAAACACCAGCTCGAACTCGACGAACTCGTCGAGGACGGCAAGGCCATCAAGGCGCTGCGCCTGATGTTCAACGGCCGCCCACAGGACTTCGACCGCATCCTCGACGCGTTCGACGAGCAGGTGAAGGTGTTGCGTGCCGACGGCGAGGACATCACCACCCCCGAGCTCGTCATCGCGCTGTGGCTGCGGGTGCTCGACCACTTCACCGCACAGGTCGGACCGGGGGCCACTGATGTGCCGGGGGGCTCGAACGGCTCGTAGACTTCGTCGGAGGCTACGGGCCGGGGATCCGCGCCGACCTCGCGCAGGTCTACCACTACGACCTGGGCGACTGGCTGCGCGGCGAGCGGGACTGGCGCGACCTGTTCGAACTGCTCGACGAACTACCACTGGGGTCGCGGTATGTCGCGTGCCTGCAAGAGGACATGGAGTTGGCCGCCCGCCAAGGCCGCCGACCCAAACACCCGCCGCCCGATTCGCCCGGGTGGAGCGGCTTCGACAAGCACTCCTATGACTTCGCGCGCATCACCGCGCTGCTCGAGCAGCTGCTAGTCGCCGCGTGCAAGGGCGACCCGGCCGCGGCGGGCATCACCCCGTGGGTGCCGGTGCCGGCGGTGGACAAGCTCAAACGCGAGCAGGTCCGCGACCGGCTGCAACAAATCATGGACCGCGTCGACGCGGTGTGGGAAGGCAAGGAGGTGCACTGAGTGGCCAACTCCGCCGGTTCCGCCTCCATCGACATCAAGCCGTCCCTGGCGGGGTTCGTCAAAGACCTCAAGAGCGACCTGGAGCGTATCGACGCCGACTTCCAGGTCGACGTGTCGGCCGACCTCACCCGCTTCCGCGAGCAGATCGCACGCCTCGACGGTGCCGACGTCACAGTCAACGTCGACCTCGCCGGCGTCGAGGCTGTGGCCGCGCGACTGGCCGAACTGGCACGCGACCGCACCACCACGATCAACGTCGACCTCGACGACAAGGGTGGGCTCGAGCGCGCCAAGGCCGGTGCCGACAATGCTGAGCGGTCCCTGTCGGGGATGGGTGCGGTCAAGTTCGTCGGACTGACCTCGGCGATCACCGCACTGGTCCCCGCGCTGCTCGGTGTCGTCGGTGCTGCCGGTGGTGCCGCCGCGGCGCTCGGCGCGATCGGCGGTGTCGGGTTGATCGGCTCGACCGGACTGGTCGACACGTTCAAGGCCATCAAGGAGCAGTCCAACAGCGCCGGTGATGCGGCCGACGAGTTGGCCGACAAGCAGCACAACGTGGCCAAGGCCGCCAACGACGTCGCCGACGCCCAACAGGACTTGGCCGACGCACAGCGCGACGCACGCAAGGCCCAGCAGGAACTGGCCGAATCGTATGAGGACGCCCGTCGCGCGCTGCGCGACATGAACGACGAGCTCACCGATTCGGCCCTGGCACAAGAAGACGCCGAGATCTCGCTGGCGCGCGCCCAGGAACGCCGCAACGAGGTGTACCGCGACGGCGGGTCGTCGACGCTGGACCGTCGTGAGGCCGACCTCGGTGTGGACAAGGCCCGCCAACGCCTCAAGGAGGCGCGCTCGGATCATGCGGACAAGGCCACCGACACCGGTGAGGCCAACCGCAAGGGCATCGAGGGCTCCGACGAAGTCCAGAACGCCAAACAGGCCAAGGCTGCCGCCGACCAGAAGGTGGCCGACGCGCAGTCGAAACTGGCCGATGCCGCCTACAACCTGGCCAAGGCGCAGAAGGAACTCGCCAAGGGCACCGGTGCCGCCGACAAGGTCGCCCAGGCAATGGCGAAACTCGCGCCCAACGCCCAGGACTTCGTGCGACAGATGCAGTCGCTGGGCCCGGCATGGAAAGACCTGCGTCTGGCGGTGCAGGACAAGCTGTTCGAAGGCCTGGGCGCCTCGGTCAAGACGTTCGCCGACCAGAACCTGCCCGGCCTCAAGACCGGGCTGACCGACATCGCCGGCTACATGAACGGCACCCTCAAGCAAACGCTGGGGGACCTGTCGGCGGAGTTCGCGACACTACAGGCCAACGGCAAGTTCGACGGGCTCAAGGCCGCGGCACAGTCCGCCCTGTCGGGTGTGTCGCCGATGATCACCGGCCTGACTGACGCGTTCGTGACGATGGGCTCCACTGTCGGCCCGACGTTGGGGCCGCTGTTCACCTCGCTGGGCAACGTGTTCAAGCAGATCGGGCCATCGCTGGGCACCGTCGGCGCAGCCTTGAGCAAGGCGTTGACGACGTTGATGCCGCATCTGGGCGGGTTCATCGAGGCGCTGGCCAACGGGTTGGCTCCAGTGCTGCCCGTGTTGGGCAAGTTGATCGGCTCTCTCGGCGACGCCCTGCAGCCGCTGATCCCGCCGCTGTCGCAAGTACTGCAGGTCTTGGGTAATGCGCTGGCCGAAGCGTTGCCGATCGTGGCGCCGTTCTTCGCCGAGCTCGTCTCGCTGGTCGGGGACTTGTTCACCGCGGTCGCACCGAACCTGCCAATCTTGCTGACGCTGTTGTCGTCGATCTTGACGCCGATGGTGGGGGTGCTGCGCAGCGTGCTGCAGGCACTCGCGCCGGTGATCAAGCAGATGGGCGAGAAACTCAAGCCGGTCCTCGACGCGCTGACGCCGGTGCTCGCGCAGGTTGGCAAGCAAATCGGCGATGCGTTCGTCAAGGCGCTCAACCAGCTGCTGCCGTTCCTGCCGCAACTGGTGCAGTGCATCGTGGACTTGGCGTTGGCGATGATCCCACTGCTGCCGCAGTTCGCCGACCTGGCTGCCTCGCTGCTGCCGATGCTCGCCGACATCCTCGTCCAGACGATGCCCTACCTGATCAAGATCATCGAGGAGTTCACCAAGTTCGCGGTCGCCGTGATGCCCAAGGTGATCGCGATCGTCAAGAAGGTCGTCGAGATCCTTCAGACGGTGATGAACAAGATCAGCGACCTGGCGTCCTGGGCGGGTCAGAAGTTCGGCGAGATCGTCGACTTCGTCAAGGGGCTCAAGGACAAGATCGCCCCCTATGCCAAGGGCATGTGGGACAGCATCGAGTCCGCCTTCAAGACGGTGATGAACGCGATCGCCAAGTTGTGGAACTCCACGATGGGCAAGCTGTCGTTCACCGTGCCACCGTGGGTGATCGGGCCACTGCGGGGCAAGTCGTTCGCCATGCCGAAGATCCCCGAGTTCGACACCGGCGGCTACACCGGCCGGGGTGGGAAGTATCAGCCCGCCGGGTTGGTGCACGCGAATGAGCATGTGATCCGTTCCGAGTCGCGCGACCGGATGGAGAAGGACCACCCGGGCGCCCTGGACTACATCAACGCGACTGGTCTGCTGCCCGGCTACGCCGACGGCGGCAACGTTGAGGACAGGCAACACCCGCTCAAACGAATCAGCGAATCGGCGGATCGGTTGATGCGTGCGATGAACTGGGCCAAGTCGATGGCCGGCACGCCTTATCAAATGGGCGGGTTCTCCCCACAGGGCATTGACTGCTCCGGGCTGGTGGCCAGCGTGGTCAACGTCTACACCACCCAGGACGGGGATGCCTGGGCCGCCGGACGCATGTCCACGGTCAACGAGGGCGACTGGCTGCGCGGCCGCGGCTTCGCCACCGGCAAGGGCGGCGACGATGCCATCACCATCGGCTGGTACGACCAGGGCGGCGGGGAGAACGGGCACACCGCCGGCGAATTCCCCGACGGCACCCAGTTCGAGAGCCACGGCCCCCCCGGCGCCCCCGCGGAGTACGGCACCGGCCAAGGCATCGACCAGTCCATCTTCACCGACTTCGCCCACCTCAAGGTCAGCGCCCAGGCAGCCGACGACGGCAACAAGGGCGACAAGGTCACCAACCCCGACGGGTCGCACAACCCCAACAACATGGACCAGAACGACGGCCGCGGCGCACCACAGAAGTACGGACCCGAGGACGGCGGTTCCAAGTCTGACGACCGGTATCCGACGTCGATCTCTGGGTGGGCCGGGTTTGCCGCCAAGGGCATCGTCGAAGGGCAGACCAAGGATGCGCTCGGCGTCCTCGGCATCCCCGACAGTCCGAACTTCCTCTCTGCGTTCTCCGAGTTGAACAAGCAGGTCCGCATCTACGACCAGAAGTCCAACAAGACGCTGTTTGGTGGTTACGACGGCAAGGACGAGAAGCGCAAGAAGCAGAAGCTATTCGACTCCGGTGGCTGGCTCGAGCCCGGAGTGACGATGGCGCGCAACCTCACCGGCAAACGCGAAGCCGTGTTGACCAACGAGCAGTGGGCCACCGCTGAGCGTGCCCTGGCCGCCCTGCCGCCGATGCGCAGCGTCCCGACGCGCCCCGACCTCGTCGGCGCCGCAGCTGGTGGCCGTGATGGCGATCAGGTGACCTGGAACATCTCCACGGCCCGCGTCGAGGACGCGTTCACCCAGGCGCGCCAGCGTGAAGAGCGCCGCGCCGCGGGGGCGATCAGCAGATGGTGATGAGGGGGTAGGCCGCGCGTGTATGTGGCGACGATCGAACTTGAATCCGACGATGACTATGCGTTGGTGTCGGCGCCGGATGGCCGGTTCGGCGACGAGGGCATCGAGCTCGACGTGTCGCCGACCGGTGTGTATTCGACGGCGTTCACGCTGCGCACCATCTCTGGTGCGTTCGAGATCGGTGGGCGTGCGGTCGGCCACGAGATCCCCATCCGCGATATGACACTGCCGTTCAACCTGTACGCGATCCCGGGGCAGACCATCGAGGAGACGATCTCGCGGTTCCGGCGCATGTGGCGTATGGGTGCCACCGTCAAGTGGTCGTTCTCCACGGAGATCTCTGGAACGCGCTGGCTGAACTTGCGCCTGGCCAAGGAGATCGGGTTCAGCCCCGAACGGGACTGGAACATCGACGGGTTCGCCCGTGCCGTGGTCACCGCCGTGGCGCTGCAGCCGATGTACGAGTCGGAGGAGGAGAACTCCTCGTGGTCCAACCCGTCGTCGGGCAGTCACACCGGCGCGGTGCTTCTGTCGAACCCGACTGATCAGAAGTGCTTCTTGGAATGGTCGCTGGATCCGGCGACCAGCTGGGGCATCCCCGACTTTTCGTTCGGGCAGGAGAAGCACTGGAAGCGCCTGCCCGGTGCTGATGCGGCGCGGATGATCAACACCCCGGCGTTGACGCAGCGGCTGTCGGTGATGGCCGACCCGATGATGGACACCTATATCAGCGAAGACCTGTCCAACGCATCCGGGTTGTTCAACGGTGTCGAGCCGATCTACTGGATCCCGCCCTACACCGACGAGCTGTATGTCCCGGTCACGTGCAACGGGCCCGCTGATGCGACGTGCACGGTGACGATGCGTCGCTTCTGGTCGGCGGAGGCCGGGCTGTGACCGCGGTTGCCGAGCGCGTCGAAGAGCTCGCCGACTTCCGTGCGTGGGCGCGCGAACTGCGCGACGACCGCATCGCGCAGCGGTCCCTGCCGCCGATGGTGCGGCTGTGGGACGGCAACTACTCCTACCGTGGGCGCTGCTGCTCGGAGCTCGACGCCGCATTCCCGTGGGAGCTCAACGACACCGGCATCGGCGACCTCACTCTGCCCATCGACTTCGACGACGAGCGCGCCACATTCCTGGCGCACTGGATCCTCGACGAAGAGGCTCGCGGAACCCGTGATGTGAACATCACCGTCGACAAGGACGGCGGCCGCTGGTCGGGGCTCATGGAGTCGGCGACACTTAACCGCGACCCCAAGGGCGACACCGTCACGGTGACGTTCAAGCACGACTACGAACACCTCAAGAACGTCCACTGCGCCCCGAATCCGTTCCTGCCGATGGCGGTAGTGCAGTTCCCCAAGGTGTTCATGCTCGCCGGTCCGGCGATCCACACGCTCAAGACCGCACTGTTCCTGAACCTGTTGCGACTGCAGGTCACCGGGTTCTCCCTGCCGGCCGATCCGCTCAACCCGGCGGCTTGGACGGGCATGACGTTCACGAACTGGCCCATCGTCGTCAAACCCGGCTCCATCCTCGAGGACTCCTCGCCGTGGACGATCGTCACCAGCCGCATGAAGTCCTGGCACGACATGGCCGCACCGGTCCTCGACGACGCCGAACTGTATGTGGAGTGCCGTCGCTGGCTCACCGGCGACCCACCACCGTGGGACGGTGCACCCACGCTGCGCAACGGCACCCTGGTCGTCGACATCATCGACAAGTCCGGCTTCCGCGAGGGCACCTCACTGGCCGGCAGCCTCATCACCGGTTTGGCGCGCACCGTCGCCGACACGATCGGCGATGACGTCGAGGATTCCTACGACCTGATCACCGGCGAACCGACCCCGCCCGAGGGGTACCGCATCCCCAACCAGCTGCGCACCCTGGCCGCGCACCCGCACGTCGTCTATCGCGACGGCGAGGTCACCGGCATCCAACAGTCGTCGTTCACCCGCAAAGCCGCTGGTCCATGCCGAATATCGACCGGCGGCAAATCAGCCCCATTTGTCAACGAGATGATCAAGGCCGCTGTCAACTACGGTGGCGACGTGCTCGGGGATAATATTTTGATCCCCGGCCTCGGGTTCTCCATCGGGTCCCTGGGAATGGCGATCGACGCCTTCATCCACGGCATGTACGAAGACGTGCTGTTGAGCTACAACAGCACCTACCTCGCGCAGCGCGCCGCCGAATCGGGCTGGGCGCGCCTGCAAGAGACCATCGTCCCCGGCATCAACCAGGCTTATGTCCTCTCGGCGGTCATGGCGCTGCGCGCACGCCGCCGCGAAACCGACCCCGAGACAGCGTTCGACCTGTCCATCGTCGACGCCGGACCCTTCCTGATCGGCGACCAGGGCCAGGGGCACTGGTTCCACGGCGACCGTATCGGCGGCACCAACAAATACCTGGGCACCCGCGTGTTCGTGCGCCGCTGTCGCCACCTCGAGATCGCATGGGGGCGCGACACCCCGCTCTCATGGAAGGCGCAGATGGGAAACCTGCGGTCGAAGAAGGATCCACTGTCGCGCGGCCTGGGGATGCTCGCGGAGACGATGAGTTGGCTACAAGAAGGAGTAGGAATCCTGTGACCGAACCAATTGTCGGGGCCGAGCTCGGGCCGTTGGCCGACGAACCCGAAGAGGTGCGCGTCGGCGTGGAGAAGGTCCGCGACGCGTTGCTGATGACGTTCTACTCCGGCACCGGATCGCCCTATCTGCCCGCCGACCCGGCCGCGGTCGAGTTGTGGGCGCGCCAACTGTATGGGTTCGGGATGCGCCAGCACGACGACGTCGCCAAAGAGATGCCGATCGTGCCCGCATGGCTGCGCGCCAGCGCCGCGCAGCAGTTCGTGGAGGTCACCCCGCAGATCGACCCCGCAGACGGGACGATCCCGGCAGGTGTGGCCACCGTCGGTGTCGCACCACCCTTGCCCGACATGGCCAAACCCAAGCGCCCCGCCAGGAAGACCGCGGCGAAGAAGGCTCCGGCCGGGAAGCGTGCACGTCGGTGACCGCACCGGGCATGGGGTCAGGCTCTGAGCTGCCCCGCGACGTGAACATTGCCTCGCAGTTGGGCGACATCCTGCAGAACCTCAACGCGATGAAACTGCAGTCCGCATCGTCGGGTCGACTGCCCGAGGTCGTCACCGACACCCCCGGCGGCCTGCTGCCCGGTGCGGCCATGCAGATGATCACCGACCTGTTCGGCCAGTTCTTGGGCAGCATCGCCGACGACGATCCAGGGTCGCCGACGCTGGAGTCGGCCGACGACTTGCCCGACCTGATGGTCGACTTCTTCGCCGGCCTGCCCGTCGACCTCGCGGCCACCGCGCTGCGCGCACTGGCGATGCTGCTGGCGTGGCTGACCGACACCGACCCCGAGTACTGGGACACCACCGAGGACATCCAAGCCAACCTGATCCCCGCGTTGATGCGTTTGCCCATCAAGATACTGGTGACCCTGGTCGGCGACCTGTTCGGGCCGATCCCGTGGGCCGACGAGCTGG
>ERZ650311.270-NODE-270-length-35157-cov-16.177511_pt1 | contig 35157 bp, 32 predicted proteins | sample MGYA00376247_ERZ650311 | MGnify/ENA primary metagenome ERZ650311 (study PRJEB26733, sample SAMN07839324) | wastewater metagenome | biome: small river; feature: stream; material: water | place: USA: North Carolina | collected 2016-07-28 ...
GCGGCCGCAACCTGCGAGTGTACTGGCAGGACGTGGAAGCCCGCGGCGTGGTCGGGCTGGTCGTCTCATCGTGCTTTGGCGTGGCGCTCTACGTGTGGCTCGAAGGCACCTACGAGGACTATCCCACCGCCCTCCGCCACGTCAGCTTCAACCTCGTCTCGATGGCCACCGACTGCGGTTTCGCCAGTCAGGATTTCGACAAATGGCCGGTTTTTGCGCCCCTGTGGATGCTCTTCCTGTCCTGCGTCACCGCCAGTTCCGGCTCCACCGGCGGCGGCATCAAGATGATCCGCACGCTTATCCTGGCCAAGCAGGCCAACCGCGAACTGACCCGGCTGGTCCATCCGGCCGTGGTCAATCCGGTCAAGGTCGGCGGCGGCGCGATTCCCAACAACGTGGTGATTGCGGTGCTCGGCTTCATCTTTTTGTACTTCATGAGCATCGTGATGCTTACCTTCGTGTTGATTCTGTCCGGGCTGGATTTCATGAGCGCCCTCGGCGCCATCGTCGCCAGCATCAACAACGCCGGCCCCGGTCTCAACAAGGTCGGTCCGGCCACCAACTATGCCGTGCTCACCGATTTTCAGACCTGGGTGTGCAGCTTCACGATGCTGCTGGGGCGTCTCGAGGTGCTGTCCCTCGCGGTGGTGTTCACGCCGCAGTTCTGGCGCAAGTAGGATTTCCTTGATCCGCTTGGTCCACGCCGCGGCGGCAAATGGCGGATAATCCCGCCTTTGCCGCCTGCCGAGGATTCCACGTGAGCCGTCCGAAGAACGACACCTTCCTGCGCGCTTTGCTGCGCCAGTCCACCGACTACACCCCCGTCTGGCTGATGCGCCAAGCCGGACGCTACCTGCCCGAGTACCGCGAGACCCGCAAGCGCGCCGGCAGTTTCCTCGATCTTTGCAAGAGCCCCGGCCTCGCCTGCGAAGTCACCCTGCAGCCTTTGACCCGCTACAACCTCGACGCCGCCATCCTGTTTTCCGACATCCTCACGGTGCCGGATGCGATGGGGCTCGGCCTGTATTTCGCCGAAGGCGAAGGCCCCAAGTTCGAGCGCCCGCTGAAGGAAGAATGGGAGATCCGCAACCTCGCCGTACCCGATCCCGTTCAGGAGCTCGGCTACGTGATGGATGCCGTCTCCGAGATCCGCCGTGCGCTCGACAACTCGGTGCCGCTGATCGGCTTCTCCGGCAGCCCTTGGACGCTGGCCTGCTATATGGTCGAAGGCGGTGGCTCGGACGACTACCGCAAGGTCAAGGGGCTGCTCTACAGCCGCCCCGATCTGATGCACCACATCCTCGGCGTCACCGCCAAGGCCGTCACCGCCTACCTCAACGCCCAGATCGAAGCCGGCGCCCAGGCCGTGATGATCTTCGACTCCTGGGGTGGCGTGCTGGCCCACGACGCCTACAAGGAATTCTCCCTCGCCTACATCCGCGAGATCGTCGCCGGCCTCACCCGTGAGAAGGACGGCGAGAAGGTCCCGTGCATCGTCTTCACCAAGGGCGGCGGCCTGTGGCTGGCCGACATCGCCGACAGCGGCGCCGACGCGGTCGGCCTCGACTGGACCGTGGATATCGGTGCGGCCCGACGCCTCGTCGGCGACAAGGTCGCGTTGCAGGGCAACCTCGATCCGGCCGTGCTTTTCGGAAGTCCGGAAGCCGTTGCCGCCGAAGCGAAAAAAGTGCTCGATGCCTTTGGTCCTCACGCCGGCCACGTCTTCAACCTCGGACACGGCATTTCCCAGTTCACCCCGCCGGACAACGTCACGGTGCTGGTGAACACCGTTCACGAGTACAGCCGCGGCCTGCATGCCTCCTGACGTGGTTTTGCAGTAATACCCAAAGGGCCGGCCTGTGCCGGCCCTTTTGTTTCAGGACGAGGCACATCGGAGCCGGCCGAAACGCCCCCGTCAAGCGCTAAATCTTATTTTTTGGGCTTGACTTGTGCACAGCACTGCAGTTTTTTACCGATTTGTTTCAGTCGCCGTCGGTCAGACCGACGAAATTTTTTAAGTTATTGTTTTTAAACAACAAAATTTTTGACCCGGATTTAGGCAGAGCAGACGAAAGGCTTGCAGGCAGCGGGTTTTGCGGCGCTTTACCCAATTTCCCCACAAAGTTATCCACAGATTTTGTGGACAAGCGGAAATACCCCCGCATCGGCAAGGGTTTCAGGACTGTTTCCCAAGCATCTCGTCACCAAAATGCGCTAAGTCGCTGATTTAAATAAATTTACACGGAAACCTCCGAAAATCCGGTCATGAGCCCCGCCATCGTTCGCGTCGCCCTCCCCGTTCCGATTCCCCAATGCTTTGATTACACAGCAGAAAATGTCTGTGCCGGGGATCTCGGGCGGTGCGTGCGGGTGCCCTTCGGGCGCGGCGAGAAAACCGGTCTGATCGTCGAACTGCCAGATGCCGCCGATCTGCCGCTCGACCGCCTCAAGCCGGTCATCGCCATCCAGCGCGACGCCCCGGCCCTGCCCGCCGATTGGCTGGCGCTGGTCGAATTCGCCGCCCGCTACTACCAGCATCCCCTTGGCGAAGTCGTCGCGATGGCGCTGCCGCCGCGCCTGCGCAGGGCCGATGCGGTCGCCGGCGCCGAGGCCGATCCGCTCCTCGATCTTACCGACGCCGGCCGTGCCGCCCTTGCTGCCGGCAAGCGCGAAAGCCGTGCTCTGGCCCTGTTGCGCGACATCGATCTCCACGGACCGCGCCGTCGCGCCCTGCTGCGCGAGGCCGGTGTGCCGGCGGTGGCGGACGCCCTCAAGCGCGGCTGGATCGCCGCCTCCGTCGCCGCCGACCCGGCCGCGATGGCCGGCGCGCCGCCGCTCACCGACGAACAGCAGGCTGCGGTGGAAACCATGTCGGCCAGTCTCGGGCAGTTCCAGCCCTTTCTGCTGGCCGGCGTCACCGGCAGCGGCAAGACCGAGGTTTACCTGCGCCTTGTCCGGCAGGTCATCGCCCGCGGCGAACAAGCCCTGATCCTCGTTCCGGAAATCGCCCTCACGCCTCAGCTCGAAGGCCGCGTCGCCGGCCGCTTTCCGGCCGCGCGGGTGGTCAGTCTGCATTCGGCGCTGGCCGAGGGCGCGCGCTCCCAGGGCTTCGTGCAGGCGATGGAGGGCCGCGCCGAGATTGTCCTTGGCACCCGTCTGTCGGTGTTCACGCCGTTGCCGCGCCTTGGGTTGATCGTCGTTGACGAAGAGCACGACGCCAGCTACAAGCAACACGAAGGCGTGCGCTATTCGGCCCGCGATCTGGCCGTCTGGCGTGCCCGCCAGCGCGGTGTGCCGGTCGTTCTCGGTTCGGCCACGCCCTCCCTCGAGAGCTGGCACGCCGCCGACAGCGGGCGCTATCGCCGTGTCGAACTCGTCAACCGCGCCGTCGCCGCCAGCCTGCCGAGCGTGCGACCGGTGGATGTGCGCCGCGAAACCCTGCAGAACGGCGTTTCCGAGCACCTGCTGCGGGCCATCGAACTGCGGCTGAAGCGCGGCGAACAGAGCCTCGTCTTTCTCAACCGCCGCGGCTATGCGCCGGTGTTGTCGTGCCCGTCCTGCGGGTGGGTCAGCCGTTGTCCCCATTGCACCGCCAACCTCGTGCTGCATCTGGCCGACAAACGCCTGCGCTGCCACCATTGCAGCTGCGAAGCCGCTATTCCGGTGGTGTGCCCCGACTGCGGCAATCAGGACATCCAGCCCTTCGGGCGTGGCACCCAGCGTCTCGAAGAGACCCTCGCCGAGCGCTTTCCCAGCGCCCGCGTGCTGCGCGTCGACCGGGATGCCGCGCGCACCCGCGCCCAATGGGACGCGCTCCTCGACCGGATCGGCCGCGGCGACGCCGACATCCTCGTCGGCACCCAGATGATGGCCAAGGGGCACGATTTTCCGAAGCTCACCTTCGTCGGCGTGCTCAACGCGGATTCGTCCCTGTTCGCCGCCGATTTCCGCGCGCCCGAGCGGCTCTTCCAGCAGCTGATGCAGGTTGGCGGCCGGGCCGGGCGCGGCGAGCTGCCCGGCGAAGTGATGGTCCAGACCCAATACCCCGACCATCCCCTGTACCAATGTCTGGCCCGCCACGACTTCGCCCGCTACGCCGCACTGCAGCTTGAAGAGCGCAAGCAGGCCCGTTTTCCGCCCTTTGCCGCCAACGCCCTGCTGTGCGCCAATGCGCCCGAAGTGGCCACGGCGCTCGATTGGCTGAAGGAAGCCCGCGCCGCTGCCCTGCCCTTCGCCCAGGCCTTCGGCGTGCGGGTTTTCGATGCGGTGCCGATGCGGATGGTCCGCCTGGCGCGCCGCGAACGCGCCCAGCTCCTCGTCGAAGCACCCGCCCGCCCGGCGCTGCAGGCCTTTCTCGGTGCCTGGAGTCAGGCGCTCTGGTCGCTCAAGTCGCCGCGCGAATTGCGCTGGCATCTGGACGTCGATCCGGCCGAGGTGTGATGCCCTTAAGCCAGCCCGTTTTGAGCCGTTAAGAAAAGCTTCCGTCATCGTCGACGTTCATCCGCCAGGGCAAAAGCCCGGAGTGCAACGAATTGACCGAATCCTCAACCACCGATCTGTTCGGGCTCGACAGCAGCCGGATGCACGCCATCCTGCTCACCCTTGAAGAAGGCATCCAGCTGTGGGATGCGGACGGCCGTCTGGTCTACGTCAATCCGGCCAGTTGCCTCCAGTTAGGCGATGACGCGAACTTCGGGATGGGCTGCCACTGGACGGCATTCGTGCGGCGTTGCGCCACGGAGGCCGGCGAGCCCTGCGACGAAGGCTGTTTCCCGATCGGCGAGGCGCTCGCCGGTATCGCCATTCCCGCATCGCTGTTGCTGCAGATCGGCCGGGGTGCGGGGGTCATCTGGCTGCGCGTCAATGCCCGTCCGCTCACCGATGCCACGGGCGCCATCGTCGGTGCGGTCAGTTCCACCGTGGATGTCAGCCAACTGATCGCGCAGGAGCAGCGCCTCAAGCTGCAAGCCCATTTCGACATCCTCACCGGCCTGCCCAACCGGGTGCTGTTCTCCGACCGCCTCGACCAGGCGCTCGCCCACGCCCGCCGCCACCGGGAAGATCTGGCCGTGTGCATGCTCGATCTCGACGGCTTCAAGCTGGTGAACGACCGCTTCGGTCACCCGTCGGGCGACCTGTTGTTGAAGCAGGTCGCCCGACGTCTGCATGAGAGCCTGCGCGGCGACGACACGGCGGCCCGGCTCGGCGGCGACGAATTCGCGCTGCTCATCGGCGACCTCAAGACCTCCGGCCAGTGCGAACAGGTCGTCAAACGCATCCTCGAGGCGGTTGGCGCGCCTTATGTCATCGATGGCACCGAAGTCTGCATCACCGCCAGCGTCGGCGTGACCCTCTTCCCCGGCGATACGGTGGACCCGGACCAACTCCTGCGCCACGCCGACCAGGCCATGTACAAGGCCAAGCAGGCCGGCAAAAACCGCTTCAGCATCTTCGATCCAACCCTCGAATCCCGTGCCCGCGCCAACTTCGGCTTGGTCCGCAAGATTGAAGACGCACTTGAACGTCGGGAGTTCGCCCTTTACTACCAGCCCAAGGTCGACTGTCGGGCCGGCCGGGTGGTGGGTCTGGAAGCGCTGATCCGCTGGAACCATCCCGTGCTCGGTCTGCGCATGCCCGGCGAGTTCCTGCCTCTCGTGGAAAACGAGGACGTGATCGTCAGCATCGGCGACTGGGTCATTGCCGAAGCCCTGCGCCAGCAGGCCAGCTTGCGGGCGGCGGGCCACGAACTGACGATCAGCGTCAATATCGCCGCCCGCCAACTGGTACACCGCGAGTTTGCCGAGCGCCTGGAAGCGGTGCTGAGCGCCGGCGGACGCGACCGGCTCGAGATCGAAATCCTCGAAAGCGCGGCGCTCGAAGACATCAGCACGGTCAGCAGCCTGATCACCAGCTTCCAGCAACGCGGCATCCGCTTCGCCCTCGACGACTTTGGCACCGGTTATTCTTCGCTGGTTCACCTCAAGCGTCTCGGCGCGGATGTGCTTAAAATCGACCAAACCTTCGTGCGCGACATGCTCGACGATCCGGGCGATCTGGCGATTGTGCAGGGCGTGGTCGGCCTTGCCGGCGCGTTCCGGCGCGATGTGGTGGCCGAAGGCGTCGAGGACATGGAACACGTGCGCATGCTGCTTGCCGTCGGCTGCGACGTGATGCAGGGCTACGGCATTTCCCGTCCGCTACCCGCCGAAAGCCTGCGTTGGTGGCTGGACGCCTTTACCCCCGATCCACTCTGGTTATCGATGCCCCCAAACATGACCCATTGATCGGCACTTTTCGGAGCAAGCCACCATGGATACGTCCGCGCCCCTGGTCTGGAACGACAGCCTGATGACAGGTGTGCCGGACATCGACGAGCAGCACAGAATCCTCGTCCACTCTCTCACCGAAGCCAGGGCAAAGCTGGCCGACGAAACCAGCCCCGATGTGCTCGAAGCGATTACTCAGGATCTGCTGGCTTACGCGCTCTACCATTTCGAAACCGAAGAGGCCTTGATGCACGAGACCGGCTATACCGCCGCCGCTGGCGCGGACGCGCGCCAGCATCTCGCCGAACATCGGGATTTTTCAGCTCAAGTCGTGGCCATGCGCAGCAATCTCAAGGCGGGCATCCACGTCGCGCCGGATGTGTTGCTGGGCTTTCTCAACAACTGGCTGGCGAAGCACATCATGCACACCGACAAGCGGTTTGCGGCTTACATGCTGGGCCGCGCCGACCGCTGATCAGGCCGGATGCCTCCGCCGGCGCAGCCGGGCCAGCGCCGCGCCGCACGCGCCCAGCCCGAGCAGCGTGATCCCTGCGGGCTCGGGCACGTTGCTGGTGAGGAAGCCGCGAATTTCCCCGCTGGGCACGACGTTCGTGTGGATGTTCAGATAGGCGCTGCCGCTCGCCAGCCCGGCCAGGAACGCCGCCTCGGCGTTCGAAAGTCCGCCCTGCGCCGTGACGAAGGCCGGGTTCCAGGACGACGCAAGGCCGAGATCGAACACGTTGTGATAGGTCCCCGCCGTCACTCCGGTCGGAAAGCCGGCGAAATTCGGCGTCTGCGTGGCCACGCCGGCGGTCCCCGTTCCGGCGCTCGGAGTGCAGCAGTGGATGTGCGCCGCGGTGGTCGTGCCGCTCAGTCCGCTGAAAGTCACATCCAGGGTGAGCAGATTGGTGAGGTCGTCGAACATCACCACGGCGGAGCCGACTCCCGCGGAGGCGTTCGGCGGCGCTTCGGCCGCCCCGCTGAGGGACGTCGAATACGAAATAACCGCTGCACCGGCCAGCGGCGCCGTCAGGGTCAGCGCTCCGGCCATCATCCAGCGCAGCTTTTCTTTGAGGAACGGCATGGGAATCTCCTTCGGTAGAGAGGAATCGGATCGAGCGCGCGGCGACGTCACATGGAGCGATCCTTTTTTCTAGCACACGAAACGCGGCCCCGTTGAAATGAAAACCCGCGGCCGCCGTTACAACTGAACATAGGCTTACATTTGCGCTGACAACCGCCGGGAATGGCTTGGCGTTATTCGCTGCAAGGGCCGGCAATCACGCCGCCCGGTACGAACAACCGAATCTTCAAGGAGTATGCAAATGCTGAACAAGATCATCGCCCTCGCCATCGCCGCCGGTTTCGCTTCCGCCTCCTTCGCTCAGGCCACCCCCGCCGTTCCCGCCACGCCGACCGCCGCTGCCGTCAAGCCGGCCGTCGCTGCCGCGGCAGAAAAGAAGGTTGAGGCCGTGAAGGCCGACGCGGTGAAGGCGGCTGTCGAGCCGGCGAAGGTCGAGGCCGCCAAGCCTGCCGAGCCGGTCAAGGCCGAAGCCGCCAAGCTTGAAAAGAAGGCCAAGCCGGTCCATAAGGCCAAGAAGGTGAAGAAGGCTGTCAAGGCCGCCAAGCCGGCCGCCACGACCGAAGCCGCTCCGGCCGCCGCTGCGCCCGCCGCCGGCAAGTAAGCCTTCCGCCCGCGGGGTTGCCGACGGGGCGTGTTCCGGATCTGCCGGGGCACGCCCCGTCGGCCGTTCACGGCCCGCGCCGTGCAGGATTCAGGACACGGGTTTGTAGCGCCCCGCCCGGGACAGGGGGATGAAGCTCAGGACCTGAGCCGCCAGCAGGATCACGAAGGCCACGCGCAACGAACTTGCGTTGCCCATGCCGCCGGCGCGCAGTCCGTCGAGCAGCCCGCCCAGCCCCCACTGCACTGCGAAGGCGCCGACGAAGGCCATCAGGTTGATGCTGGTGGTCACCCGGCCGGTGAGGTGGATCGGGAACAGCCCGCTCAACACGCCGTACATTTGTGCGCCGCTGGCCGAGACCGCGCCGAGGACGCACCACAGGATCAGGGTCGATCCGATCTCGCCGATGATCAGCGCCTCTACCACCAGGCTGACGAACAGCCCGATCTGCATCAGGCGTAGTGGCGGGATTCCCCGTGCCGCCAGAGGCATCGCCCAGGCGCCGATCGACAGCTGACCGATCAGCATGCCGACGTTGAGCCAGAACAGATGGTTGGCCGCCAGCGCCCGGCTGTAGCCGTTCACTTCCATCAGCCAGGGCATCGCCCACAGCCCCTGCAGCGCCATGAAGCCGCCGGTGAAGAAGGCCGATTGCGCCGCAAAGCCCCAGAACACCCGCGCCGACAAGACCTCCCGCACACCGCGCAGGGCGTGGCGCAGGTCGCCGCGGGGGTGGCTGCCGTCTTTTTCAGGCATCGCAAAGAAGATCAGTGCGGCAATCGACGCCGCCAGTCCGGCCACCAGCCAGAAGGCGCCGCGCCACCCGATGAATGGCAGCGCGGCTTCCAGCGGTGCCGACGCCGTTACGGCTCCCAGCGCCCCGCAGGACATGACGTAGCCGGTCATCGAGGCCAGTTTTTCCCGCGGAAACCACAGGGTAAAACCTTTCAGCCCGGCCATCAGGCAGGCGGACACTCCCATCCCGATCAGGCCGCGGCCGCTGGCCAGGGTGGGCAGACTCTCGCCGGTGGCGAACAGGACGCCGCCCAGGGCGGTGATCAAGAGCAGGGCCGCTTCGACCCGGCGCGGGCCGTAGCGATCGAGGGCGATGCCGACCGGGATCTGGGCCAGGCCGAAGGTAAAGAAATACATGCTGGTGAGCAGCCCGAGGTCGGCGGCACTGAGCCCCAGTTCGCGGGTCAGGTCCGGCGAGATCACCGCGTTGACGGTGCGCATCAGGTAGGAGAGGTAATAGCCCAGGGCAAAGGGTAAAAAGATGCGGCTGATCAAAAAGGTGGACGAGGGGGCGGAGCGCGGGGTCATGGGGCGGACGACTGCGGTTGGGCGAGCCCGAAGCTTACCTGCCCGCGTTGGCCGAGTGTCGGCCGATCCGGGAAAGTCCTTAGGGCCGCATCCGCAGGGACGTTCCGCGCCTGGCGTGACTTCGTGCGCAGCGCCGATTATCCGCGATGGGTTATTTGTTAAAGTTCGTGAAACGATCGCCGTAAGCACTCGGAGATCAACCGGAGTGCCCGCCATGCCCATAACGATCCTGCTCGTCGATGACAGCCGCGCCTCCCGCATGCTTTGCGGCTCGGTCATCAGAAGTATGCGCACCGACGTATCCATCCTCGAAGCCGGCGATGGCGAAGGGGCGCTGGCGCTTCTTGCTGGGAGCACGCCTTCCCTCGCCGTGCTCGACATGAACATGCCCGGCATGTCGGGGCTCGAACTGGCCGAGCGGATCCGCGTCAGTCACCCCGACATGAAACTGGCGCTGCTGACGGCCAACATCCAGGAGTCGATCCAACGCCGCGCCGCGGCGCTCGGCGTGCACTTCTTTCGCAAGCCGATCGGCGAAGCGGTGATCGGCGATATCCTGGCCTTGCTGGATTGACGCCATGCGCGCCTTCTCCGAACTCGAGATGGACGCCCTCACCGAGGCCTTCAACCTGTCGCTCGGCGAAGCCGCCGCCACGTTCTCGGCAATCGTCCGCGAGGAAATCGACCTTACCGTCCCGGTGGTCGAATTCGTCTCCCGTGAGGAACTCACCCGTCGTCTCCAGAGTGCCCAGGACGGCTGCGCCGACGGCCGCATGTGCCGGATCAACCAGCATTTCCAGGCCGACGAGGGTTTCAGCACCGATGCCTTGTTGCTCTTCCCCGAACAGGGCAGCCTTGAAATCGTCCGCCGCATGCTGGGCGACGATACCTCGATAGAGCACATCACCGAACTGGAGCAGGATGCGCTCGCGGAGATCGGCAACATCATCATCAACAGCTGCATGAACAGTCTGGCCGGGCTGATCGGCTCCGAGATGGTCGGCTCGCTGCCCCGCGTCCAGTGCCGCAGCATCCCGCGGCTGCTGGATGACAAGGCGCCGGACAACCTGATTCTGGTGGCGCGGATCGGAATGAGCATGTCGGCCCACAACCTGTCGGGCTTTGTGCTGTTCCTGATGGATGTGCCTTCCATCGACAACTTCATGGCCCAGGTCAGCCGTGTGTTCGGCCTGCCCGAAGCGCTTCCCGAGGCGAAATGAACTGCGACAGCCTGATCGCCGACAGCGTCAGCATCGGTCTCGTCCTGGTCGATGGCACGGGCCGGGTGTGCCTGTGGAACGGCTGGATCGAGTTGCGCGCGGCGCGCCCCTCCGCCCAGGTTCTCGGCCTCACGCTGGGCGAGGCTTTTGGTGCCCGCATCGACCCGCGGATCGTGCTGGTGGTGCGCGAAGCCCTTGATTTCGGCTGGTCGTCGCGGCTTTCCCATGCGCTCCATCCGATGCCCTTGCCGCTTTTCCAGCCCGGCAGCGAGCACGGCGAGCGCATGCTGCAGGCCGTTGACGTCACCCCGGTGAACATCGACGGCGAGCGTTGCTGCCTGCTTCAGGTGCGCGACGTCACCGAGACCGTCCGCCGCGAAGCGCTGCTCCGGCAGCAGGCGCGCCAGCTTCGCGAGGATATCCAGCGTCTGTCACGGGCCCAGGCCGAGCTCCAGCGCAGCGAGATGCGATTCCGCGAACTCGCCCGGCAGGCGCCGGCCGGCTTGTTCGAGGCCGACAGCGACGCCTGCTGCGTCTTTCTGAACGAACGCTGCGAACAACTTCTCGGCCATCGGCTCGCCCAGGTTGCCGGGACGCCGTGGCCCGAATTGCTGCCGGCCGTCGAAGAAGCGCGCATCCGCGAACGCTGGTTGCTCGCCGTCGAGTCGGCCACCCGCTTCGCCGAGGAGTTCCGCTACAGCCATCCGGACGGCAGCCCGCTGTGGATGCGCGCCGAAGCCGGTCCGCTGCGCGATCCGCAGGGCCACATCAGCGGCTTCATCGGCACCATCCAGGACGTCACCGAATTCCACGAGCGGGCCAGTCGCAACGAATTCCGCGCCAACCACGACGGTCTCACGTCCTTGCTCAATCGCGACCGTTTCGAGCGCCACCTGCGTGCGGCGATTTCCGGCGCCCGTGAGGTGACCGACCGGCTGGCCCTGCTGTTCATCGACCTGGACGGCTTCAAGTCCATCAATGACACCCACGGCCACTTGGCCGGCGATACGGTGCTGAAGGTCGTCGCTTCCCGCGTGCGCCGGGTCGTGCGCAGCGAGGACCGGGTGGCGCGCTACGGCGGCGACGAATTCGCGGTGCTGCTCTACGAGGCCGGTGACGAGAAAACGCTGTCCGCCATCGTTGCCAAAATCACCCACGCCGTGGCGCTGCCGATCAACCTCGGCCATTGCCACGTGCGCGTCGGCTGCTCGATCGGTTCCGCAGTCTATCCCGATGACAGTCAGGATCCCCTCGGTCTGCTGACCAGCGCCGATCGGCGCATGTACGCAGCCAAGCGCGGCCAGCCCATCTGAGCGTCCGGCCGCGAACCCGGCCTAAGCCAGCGCCGGGCTTGGCGGCTGTGCGCAGGCGGCGCGGTATTCGGCGGCAAGGCGGTCGCACAGCTCACGCACCGGCGGCGCGTCGTGGATGGTGGCCACGCCGTGGCCGGCGCTCCAGACATCGCGCCATGCCTTGGCCTCGTCGGTGAGCGCCTTCAGCTTGCCCTTGCCGACGCCCTGCACCAGCTCTTCGCGGCGGTGGCCGAGCTTTTCGAGGCTGGGCCACAGGAAGTTGGCATTGGTGCCGGAAATCGCGTCGGTATAGACCACGTCCCCGGCGCTGCAGTCGATCAGCATCTGCTTGTAGGCTTCCTGGGCGTTGGACTCGCGGGTGGCGATGAAGCGGGTGCCCATATAGGCGAAGTCGGCGCCCAGCACTTCGGCGGCGCGGACCGCGTAGCCGTCGGAAATCGCCCCGCCGAGGATCAGCGTGCCGTTCCAGAACTCGCGGATTTCGCGCACCAGGCTGAAGGCGTTCTGGGTGCCGGCATGACCGCCGGCGCCGCTCGCCACCGCGATGATGCCGTCCACGCCGGCGGCGGCGGCCTTCCTGGCGTGGTAGGCGTGGATCACATCGGAAAACACCAGCCCGCCATAGGCGTGTACCGCCTTCACCACTTCGCCCGGTTGGCCGAGACTGGTGATGACGAAGGGCACTTTGTGCTTACAGATCAGTTCGAGATCCGGTGCGACCCGCGGGTTGGAGGCGTGGAGGATCAGGTTGATGCCGTAGGGGGCGACGGCGGCGGCCGGATCGGCGGCGCGAGCGGCGGCGAGATCGGCGTTCAGGGTGCCGAGCCAGGCGTCGAGTTCGTCGGGGGTGCGTGCGTTGAGGGCCGGAAAGGTGCCGGCCACGCCGGCTTTGCAGGTTTCGGCAACCAGCGTGGGGCCGGAGACGAGGAACATCGGCGCGGCGATGGCGGGCAGGCGCATTGCGCCGCGGAAGGCGGATGGAACGGTCATGCTCGGTCTCCTGGGTGTTGTTATGGTGGGCCGGAGGGAATCTAGCACAGCCATACGTCAGGGTACGGCTGCCGGCCTACTCGGCCGTTTCGGCGGGAGCGGGAGTCGGGATCGCCGCCGGTTTGGGCACCGGCTTCGGGGCGGGCCGGGGTGGCTTGGCGACGGGTTTTTTAGGGGCGGGAGGCGGCGCCGCCGGACGGGTTGCGGCAGGCATCGCTGCGCCCGGTTCGAGCCGCCATTCGGTGGCCTCCGGTGTCGCTTTGACGCGGATCGGCACGGCGACGCCGCGCAGGCCGGCGAGCAGGGCGCCGTCCGGCCCCGCCGGCAGGGTCAGCAGCGTCAGCCGGGCGAGGGCGTCGAGGCGTCGGGTCGGGAGGTCGATTTCCGCGCTTCCGTTTACGCCGAGGGCGGGCGAGCGGCTTTGCAGATCGGTGCTGCGGGCCACGCTGCCGGCGATCTGGAAGCTGGCGGCGAGTTCGCCGAGGGCGGTGGTTTCGGCGTTGCGTGCCGGGCGGCGCGCCGGCTGGCGGGATTGGAGCGGAACGCGCCAGTCTTTCAGTGCGGCGGTGGCATCGATGCCGCGCAGGACGGCGCTGCGTATGCGCAGCCGGGCCAGGCCGTCGATGCCCCGGCGCAGGGCATCCGGCGTGGCACCGGCGGTGCTGACGTCCACGAAGAAGTTGAGGCTGCCGGCGAAGGGTTCGCGGCCGCTGGCGTCATGCAGTAGCGGCGCCAGATTGGCGTTTTGGAGGTAGCCCCGGTAGCTCAGCGATTTGCCGTCGACGGCGAGGCTCAGCGCGCCATCCAGGGTGCCGCCGTAGAGGCCGAGGCTGTGGCCGGCGGAGACGAGCTTGCCGCCGTGCAGGCTGAGCGGCAGGCGCAGGCGTTCGAGGCGCAGGCCGCCGGCCTTGAGGCTGGCGATGCGCAGGACGCCGTCGAGGTCGGCGCCGGTGAGGGCCGAGAGGTCGAGGGGCGCGGCGCCGTCGTCGGCTTTGGATTTGCGTCCGGCGCCATCGCCGAGGTAACGGTCGAGGTCGAGGCGATCCACGTCGAGGTCGAAACCGAGGCTTGGCGAGGCCAGCCGCGACAGGCTCCAGCTGCCCTGGATGCGGCTGTCGTCGGCACGCAGGTCGAGCTTGCCGGCGGCGCTGTCGCGGCCGAAGTCGAGCCGTCCGCCGGCCTGCACGGCGATCTTCACGGGTGTGCCGGCGCGGCGGGGCGCAAAGTTCAGTTTGCCGGCGAGGGTCGGCAGGTCGAGGGTGCGGGTGTCGTTCTGCCAGCGGGCCGGAGTGTCGAGCTTGCCGGTGAGGCGCCCGGCGGCGGTGTTCCAGTCCACCTCAGTGGCGAGTGCCTTGGCCGCCAACCCGCTACCCTGCCCTTGCAATCCGGTGAGACGGAGCTTCAATTGCCTGGTCTGGCCGTTGTCGTCCAGGCGCAGGCTGGCTTCGGCGCTGGCCGCCTGGGCTCCGCCGGACGCGAGCACCAGTTCCGGCGCGCTGGCGCGCAGTTCGATGCGACTGCCGTCGCCGCTGCGGCCGCTGATCTGCAGGTCGATGTCGTTCAGGTGCGGCGGAGCGTCGGCTCCGAGGACGAGTTCGGCCACGTCCAGTTCGACGTCCACATCCGGCCGCCCGGCCAGCGCGCCGCTGGCGGTGAGATGCAGCTTGCGGGCGCGGTGATCGGCGCCGGCGTCGATGTCGTAGCTGCCGGCGAGTTCGAGGCGAGCGTCGGTGGCCGGGGCGATCTGGGTCAGGCGGGCGAGGAGCTTGAGTTTGCCGTCGGCCTGCCGGGCGAGCCGGTCGGTGTCGAGGGCGATGTCGGAGAGCGCGAAATGGCGGCCGCTGGTGTCGTCGATCCAGTTCAGCGCGCCGCGGACGATGCCGAGGCGATCCACGTCGAAATCCACCGGCGTGTCGGCGGGCGGGGCGGCGAAGAGATCGGCGGCGTTGAGCTTGCCGTCCTTGCCCCGCCACAGGGCCACACGCAGGCCGTCGGCGTCGATGCGATCGACCACCACCCGCCCGGCCAGCAGCGGAATGAGGCGCACACCGACGGCGGCCTGTTCGACGCCGAGGAACTCGCCGTCGCCGTTGCGCCCGGAGAGCGTGGCGCCGGGCAGGCGCAGTTCGAGCCGCGGGAACATCGCCAACTGCGGCGGCCCTTCGAAGCGCAGGGTGCGTTGGTAGCGCTGCTTGGCAAAATGGGTCAGCTCGGCGGCGAGGCGCGGGCCGTCGAAGCTGACCTTGAGGTAGAGCGCTCCGCTGGCGACGACCGTGCTAAGGCCGCCCAGGGCGAAGGCCAGATATCTTAAGTATTTGAAACGCATTTCCGGGGAGCCCACGATCCGACCGCAGCGATCTTAACCCACGTATCGCGTCATGCCACGATGGGAGGGGTGACCGGGTTGCGCAGCGGGAGGCGCAGTTCGAAGGTGCTGCCCTGGCCGGCCTGGCTCTCGACCGTAACGTTGCCGCCGTGGCGTTCGGCCACGGTTTTGACGATGAGCAGGCCGAGCCCGACGCCGGTGGGCTTGTCTCGGCCTTCGTCCACGATGCGGGAGAAGCGTTTGAAGAGCTTGGGCAGGGCGTCGGCGGGAATGCCCGCACCCTGGTCGCTGACGCGGATGACCCAGTCCGGCCCTTCGGCCGACAGGCTGACCGACACGGTGCTGTTGGCGGCGCCGTATTTGATGGCGTTGGTGAGCAGGTTGATCACCGCCCGGCGCAGCAGCGAGAAATCGCCCCGCACGATGGCTTCTTCCTCTTCGGCGGCGCGGGTGTCCACGTCGATGCGGATGCCGCGGGCGTGGGCTTGGGGCCACACTTCGTCGGCGGCGGAGTCGACGAGGCCGGCGAGGTCGAGTTCGACGAAGTCCTTGGGGTCGGAGCCTTCGGCCCGCACGAGGCGGAACAGGCCGTCGGCCAGGTCGAGGGCCGAGCGGGCGTAGCGGGCGATGCGCGGGATCTGCGCCACCTGCTCGGCCGGCGTGCCGCTGTAGCCGTCGATCAGGGTCAGGATCGACGCGAGGGGTGCGCGCAGGTCGTGGGACAGGAAGTGCATCGTGTCTTCGCGGCTGCGTTGGGCCTCGTGCATCATCGTGATGTCGGCCAGGCCGATCACGCGGCCGGGCTGGCTGCTGGTGTCGGTGACCAGATCGGCCACCGACACCAGCAGGTAGTGCTTTTTGTCGGGCGTCAGTTCGAACTGACGGATGCCGGCGAAACCGGAGAGGTCGGGCAGCCCGTCGCGCATCGGTACGTAGGGTGGCCACGGCAGTTCGCGCAGGGCGCTCAGCAGGGCTTCGCTGCGGAAGGCGCCCAGCAGATGGCGGGCGCGCTCGTTGTGAAGGATGACCCGGTTCGTCTGGTCGATCACCACCACGCCGATCGGCAGGTGTTCGAGCGTGTCGGCGATGAAGCGGCGCACGTCGCGTCGGTGTTGGGCGGCTTGGCGAACGATGCGGATGCGTTGCTCCAGCGGGTCGGCGGCAGTCAGGCCAGTCGTGGTGCGGTTCAGGCCAAGGGGCGAGCCTTCCCGTTCAAGGGCGATGAGTTCGGCATCGAGATAGCGTTGGGTGGCCTCGAGGCGCCGCCAGCTCCACAAGGGGTAGGCCAGCAGGCAGCCGACCGCCGCCGGGGCAGGACCGAACCAGTTGCCCAGGTGCAGACCGATGCCGGCCAGCAGTACGGCCAAGGCGGCCAGCAGGAAGGAGGCCAGCAGCCCGGTGCGGGCTTCGGCGTAGAGCAGGGTGAGCATCAGCAGCACGACGAAAACGGCGCCTAGCAGTGCGGCTACCCACGCCGGCAGCGGATCGACCGCCTGCCCGGCCCGCAGACTGTCGAAGACGTTGGCCTGCAGTTCGACGCCCGGCATCGGGCGGGACAGGCCGGAAGTCGGCGTCGGCACGGCGTCGGCCATGCCGGCAGCGGTTGCGCCGACCAGCAGCACTTTGCCGCGCAGCGCCGCGTCGGGCACCTCGCCAGCGAGTATGGCCCGGTAGGAATAATGCGGATAAGTGCCCGGCGGCCCGGCGAAGGGAATCCGCAGCCAACCGGCGCGCCGCCATTGCTGGTCGTCCGGCGCGGTGCCGGCGGGTGGCGGATAGTGTCCGGCGGCGGCGGGGGCGACAAGCCGCAGCAGGGCCAGGGCGAGCTGGGGGTGACGGGCGGCGCCGAAGCCTTCCCACAGATAGACGCTGCGGGCGATCCCGTCGGAGTCGAATTCGACCTGACTGTGCCCGAGGGCGGCGGCGGCCTGCGCGAACATCGGTAGCGGCAGCACTTCGCCGCTCAGCATGGAGCCGGTGGTGGCCTGACTCATGGGCAGGACGACTCGCCCGTAGGCGCGCATGGCCTGGGCCAGTGCCCGGTCGGCGTCCGGATCGTCGTTGCTCGGGGCTTCGAAGAGGATGTCCATGACCAGCGCCCGGGCACCTGCCTCGCGGACCCGGTCGATGAGCGCCGCATGGACGCGCCGCGACCAGGGCCAGCGACCGAGGCTGGCAAGACTGGCGTCGTCGATGGAGATGATCGCCACGTCCGGGCCCGGCGGACGCGTCCAGGTGGTCAGGACGCTGTCGTAGATGCTTTGATCGATCCGCCACAACCAGCCTTCCATGGCTGCCAGCACGGTCAGAACGGTGCATAGCAGGGTTACCGCAAACCACTCGAAAGTGGGCCGGCGCAGGGTGGCGGCAAGGGATCTCACGGGCTGGGGGTGGCAGGAGCGGAAAGGCTCCAGGCGGGCAGCAGGAACACGGAGCGGAGCGTCTGGACGCCCGACCAGGGGCTGCTGCCGCCGTCCGGATCGGTGCTCCGCAGCCGGAAGTAATAGGTGCCGCTGGTGGGTTCCGGTACGGTCAGGGCCGCCTCGCCGATTCGCTGATCGACGAGCAGGTCGGAAAACGCGGTGTCGCGGGCGAGTTGGACGTCGTAGATCTGCCCGGCGCTGCCGGCCCAGACAAAGATCAGTCGGCGGTTGTAGTTCGTGACGCTGGCGGCGCCCGGCGTCCGGCGCACGACCAGCGGATAGGTGTCGCTCCACGGACCCTGTTCGCCGCTGGCGCGCAGGCTGGCGATGCGCCACCGATAGTCGCCCGGTGGGAGGTCGGGGCTGGCCGTCAGCGCATCGCTGCGGCGGTCCGCCAGCGGGGCGGCGAAGCTGGCCTCGGGGGTTTGCGGGACGATCTGCAGGCGGTAGCTCGCCGCCTCGTCGGCACGACGCCAGGCCAGCGTTGCGCGCCCGATGTCGAGCGCCACGGGCGGTTCGGGGCGCGCCTGCAGCACGAAAGTGCGTTCGGCATCCAGGCCTTCGAGCCCAGCATCGTCGATGGCGCGCACGCGCAGGCGATAGGCGCCGTCCGGCAGCCCGGTGAAACGGGCTTCGGGCGTGTTGAAGACGCCGTCTTCCAGCACGTCGGTGAAGGCTTGGTCGCGGGCCACCTGGGCGCGGTAGGCGACGGCCGCGGGCACCGGTGCAAAGGGCAGGCGCAGCGCGACCCGCTCGAAACGTTCGGGCAGTCCGTTCAGCGACGGGGCGGGCAGCAGCGGACGGGGGGGCGGAATCGGCGCGCCGGCCTTCGCGACCACGCCGTAGCCGGCCGGCAGCGCCGTAGGCGTCGCGGCGTCGGTGGGGCTCATGCGCACCTCGCCGCCGGTTACTTCGGCCTGGGAGGACTGCGCCACGATGTCCGAGCCGACCCGGAACTCGGTGCCGCGCACGCCGACCGTCGCAGTCGGGGTGCGGACCCGGTAGCGCGCAGCCGGCCCGCGCTGGCTTGTCACGGTGGTTTCGACGCGGCCGTGTTCGAGGAAGACCTCGGTCTGTTGGCCACCGAAGCCGATCACGCTTTGGAGTTTTTCGAGACGCGCCGCGCTTTGCGGTTGCACCGTCAGGCGCGATTCGTCGGGCATCTGAAGGGTTACGAAGGCGCCGGTGCCGGTGCGTAGCAGGGCGCCGGCCGGAACCTTCGAATCGAGTTTCAGCGCACGCCCATCCATCGACACGTCGCCCTGCATGGCCACGACCCGCGCCGTGAGCGGTTCGGCCCGCAGCCAGCCCACGGGAATCCTCACCGGGGTGCCCACCGGAATGCGCATCGGATCGACGATCCGGTTGCGGGTTTTCAGGTTCTTCCAGACATAGGGGTTGGCGAGAAAACGCTTCTCGAGCGCGATGAGGGTATCCCCGGTCCGGGCCGTGTAGACGACCTCCTGCTCGGTCGCAATGGCACAGCCAGCGGCAAATAGGCCGGTTGCTACGAACAGGCTTCGGATGCTATGACAAAACACGGAATATCTCTTTCGAGCCAATAGGGGAAATATATTAGTTTGTGGTTGAGGGCAGGGTGCAAAACTTCGCAAACTCGCAGAGATGCGTGCCGTCGCGTGTTAAATACGCCATCCCGCTGCGCTCGCGGCCTTTTATGATGGGCGCGGGATGTCGATTCCGCAGCGCCTTCCGGCCAAACCGGAGTTTTCCTGTCGTTCGTATTTTTTTCAAATAATCCATGCAGAGGAACAAACCATGAGCTTTATCCAGGAATTCAAGGAATTTGCCTTGAAAGGAAACGTCGTCGACCTGGCGGTAGGTGTCATCATCGGTGGCGCTTTCGGCAAAATCGTCGATTCCCTCGTCAAGGACATGTTGATGCCTGTCCTCGGGAAGCTATTGGGTGGCGTGGATTTCAAGCATCTCTACATCAATCTCAGCGACAAGACCTTCGAAACCATGGATGCCGCCGAGAAAGCCGGCGCCCCGCTGTTCAAATACGGGGTCTTCATCAACACCGTGATCGATTTCATGATCGTGGCGATGGCCATTTTCGTGGCCATCAAGGCCATGAACAAGCTCAAGCGCTCCGAGCCGGAGCCCGCTCCGGAGGCGCCGCCGGCCGAGTCGGACGAAGTGAAGCTGCTGCGGGAAATCCGCGATGCGCTGAAGAAGTAAGCGCCGCGGAATCAGGGTTTCGGAACGGAAACCTGCACGGGATCAGGCCGGCGACATCGTTGCCGCGCCGAAGGAAGGCGATTCGGACGGATCGATTCTTTCCAGCCGATAACCGAAATTGTAGGTCGGCGTCAGCCGGAAACCGTTTTCGGGGCGCAGGTTCAGCTTGCTGCGCACGCGACTGATGTGAGTATCGACAGTCCGGGTCGCCAGATCGGGGTTGCGTCCCCATACCGCTTCGAGCAAATGTCCGCGGGACAGCAGACGTCCCAGGTTGCGGAAAAGAAAGGCTGCCAGTTCGAATTCCTTGTCGGTCATGTCTATCGCCACGCCATCGACGGTCAGCGCCTTTCTGGCCAGATCGAAGTGATAAGGCTCGACGACCAGCGTCTGATTGGCGTTGCGCGGCTGGGCGCGGCGCAGCACGGCCTCGATGCGCGAGAGCAGTTCGAGACGGCGCGGCGGCTTGATGAGGTAATCGTCGGCCCCGGCGCTGAAGGCATTGGCGATGTCTTCCTCCGCATCGCGGGAGGTGATGAAGATGGCCGGCGTATCGTTGCCGCGCTCCACCCGCAGCCAGCGCAGCACCTGCTCGCCGGTCAGATCGGGAAGCACCCAGTCCACCAGGAACAGGTCAAAGCTCTCACGGCTAGCGACACGCATCAGTTCGCGAGCCAGTCCGAAACCATGCACATCGTGCCCGGCTTCCCTCAGCCAGCCTGTCAGGACTTCCATCTGGGCCGGGTCGTCTTCGAGAATAGCGAATCGCACGCTGGTCTACCTTTATCGAGAAATTAAGCACACCAATTCAAAACTACACTTTCATTCATTTGGGATTAATTGAGCCAAATGGAATTTCAAGCGTAGTCGCCTACATAAGGATTGCTTTCGCGCTCGTCGCCGAAATTGGACATCGGCCCGTGCCCTGGAATGAAAGCCACATCCTTGCCCAGCGGCCATAGCTTGTGACGGATCGAATTCACGAGCGTGGCGTGATTGCCGCGCGGGAAATCGGTTCGCCCAATAGAGCCGGCAAAAAGCACATCGCCGACAATCGCCAATCGCGCTGTGGCACTGAAAAAAACAACGTGTCCCGGGGTGTGACCCGGGCAATGCAGCACGCCCAGTTCTTCCTCGCCGACACTGACGACATCGCCATCGATCAGCCAGCGGTCGGGGGTGAAAGCCTCGACCGGCGGAAAGCCGAACATCTTGCTTTGCTGCGGCAGCGCATCGATCCAGAAACTGTCTTCCCGTTCCGGGCCTTCGACGGTCACGCCCAGCCGGCGGGAAAGCTCCGCGGTGCCACCGGCGTGGTCGATATGTCCGTGGGTCAGGAGAATCTTTTCGACCGAGAGGTCGAGTTGCCCGACCGCGGCGAGAATTCGATCCACATTGCCGCCGGGATCTACAACCGCGGCCTTGCGCGTGACGTCACACCACAGCAGAGAACAATTCTGCTCGAACGGAGTAACAGGAACGATTTTGTATCGGAGCATGGCTAATAGTCTGTGTGACCGGGACGGGGGGCAAAGCTACTGAATACGCTTTGATCGCCCGAGATTCAATACCGGTCGCGGATGTCTTGCGTGCGGCAAAGTTTATCACGCACCAAATCGGCGCCCCTAAACCCTGTCGGCTCTCCGATGCCCCTAAGGCCGGTGTGACACTCATGTTTTCATTCCAAGGTCCATTTCGACAATGCAAATGTCAGAAAGCCTTGCGTATCGCGTAGCACGAGTCATTGAAGAGGCACTTCAAAATCCTGACCCGGTGCGGGATCTACGGCTTTCAGGCCACAAAGTAGAATTGCACCTCTCTAAAACGGTGACCATTTTGGAATGGCAATAACGACGCCTCTCCGACGGCGCCGGGATGGTTCCCAGGGCGTCAATCGCGCCCGACGGATTCGTCTGGGGGATGGGGGTTGAGAAGATGGGGGCCGGCGCCGAAACGGCCGGGCCGGCGAGAGGCGGTCAGCGCGGGGCGACGGGTATCGCGCCCGGGCTGCGAGGGTCGGTCAGACGGATATAGCGGCTGCGGTCCTGTTCGAAACGACTGCGGATGGCCTCGATTTCGCGTTTCTTCGCTTCGATCACCGAACTTTGCGAGGCCAGTTCGCTGTCCGATTCGCGCAGGGCCGTGGCCAGCGACATCGGCATCGGGCGCTTTTGGTAGAACTCGGCCTCGCGGTTGAGGCTTTCGCGCTTTTTCTGCAGCTGCGCCTGGCGCGTTTCGGCTCGCTTCAGATCCTGATCCACACCTTCGACCGCCCGGTCGCGTCGGGCATCGATGTCGGCGACGCTGGAATAGGTTTCGAGCAGCGACTGGTTGCGCCGCATCTCGGCCCGCTGACGCAGTGCTTCGGTCCGCCGCGCGCGCTCCTCGGCGTCCCGGCGTGCAAGTTGCTCCGGGGTGAGCGGGGGTTCGACCATGCGGCGCACGGTGCCTTGCGGACTCATTTCCCGGTAGCCCTTGCCGAAGCATTGCATCGGCAGGACATCGCCGCAGACCTGATGGCCGTTGTCCATGCAGCAGAAAACGGCTCCCTTCGGGGGGCTTTGTGCCCACGCGGGGAGTGAGACAGCCAGCATCAGGAGCAGGGTACAGCGTCGCATTCGCTTAGCTTTCCGCCGCCACGCCGTAAGTGTCGCGATAGCGCTGGACCGCCGCGAGATTCGCGTTGAGGGCCGGGCTATCGTGCAGGTAGGCAATGAGATCCTTCAGGGTGGCCACCGCCAATACCGGAATGCCGTATGTGTCGCGCACCTCCTGGACTGCCGACAGGGTGCCGGTGCCGCGTTCCATGCGGTCGAGGGCAATCACCACCGCCGACGGCGTGGCGCCGTGGGCGCGAATGATCTCGACGGACTCGCGCACAGACGTGCCGGCCGAGATCACGTCGTCGAGAATCGCCACGCGGCCGGCCAGCGGTGCACCGACCAGCGTGCCGCCTTCGCCGTGGTCCTTGGCTTCCTTGCGGTTGAAGCTGAAGGGCAGGTTGCGTCCGTGCTCGGCGAGCCGCATGGCCGTTCCGGCGACCAGCGGAATGCCCTTGTAAGCGGGGCCGAAAAGCATGTCGCAGGGCAATTCGGCCGCCAACAGCGTGCGCGCGTAAAAGTCGCACAGCTGGTTGAAGGATGCGCCGTCGTTGAAAAGACCGGCATTGAAAAAGTAGGGGGACAGGCGCCCCGCCTTGGTGACGAACTCCCCGAACCTCAGGACGCCCTTATTGCAGGCAAGCTCGATGAAATCGCGACTAAAATTCACGTTGTTTCCAAAAAAATGGATCGAATTACACAAAATGTTACGCGTCGTCACCGCCAACCTCAACGGTATCCGCTCCGCGAGCGTGAAAGGTTTCCTTCCCTGGCTCAATGGGCAGGACGCCGACATTGTGTGCGTGCAGGAATTGAAAGCCCAACTGCCGGATTTGGCGCCGGAAATGAGCAGCCCCGGCATATTTACTGGATATTTCCACTGTGCCGAAAAAAAAGGCTATAGCGGCGTCGGCATTTATACCCGCAAATCGCCCGACCGCATCGTCGAAGGGATTGGCGACGCCGAGTTCGATGCCGAGGGCCGTTACCTGCAGGCCGACTTCGGCAGCTTGTCGGTCGTCTCCCTGTATTTGCCGTCGGGGTCCAGTTCGGACGAGCGCCAGGCCGCCAAGTTCCGTTTCATGGAACTTTTTCTGCCTCGCATGGCCGCGTTGCGCGAAAGCGGTCGCGACGTCATCGTCTGCGGCGATTGGAACATCGCCCACCAGGCCATCGACTTGAAGAACTGGCGATCCAACCAGAAAAACTCGGGTTTTCTACCCGAGGAGCGCGCCTGGCTGAGTCGCCTTTTCGACGAGCAGGGCTGGGTGGATGCTTACCGCCGTCTCCATCCGGAAGCCACCGATGCGTGCTACACATGGTGGTCGAACCGCGGTCAGGCATGGGCCAAAAATGTCGGTTGGCGGCTCGATTATCAGATCGCTACTCCGGCATTGGGCGCCCGCGCTCTTCGCACTGCCGTATATAAAGACCAACGATTCAGCGATCACGCGCCGCTGATCGTCGATTACGATCATCCTTTTTGATGATGATATAAGGATTTATATCCTCGGCGGGCAGCTGGGAATTATTCAATAGGAATGGTCGGTCGAGGGTCTCTCGATAGCCGTCTCGACATTTGATGTCAGTTGCCGATGGCCGGCTTTGCGTCACCCGTCCGGCGGGAGGTTCCGAGCTTGTTTTAGATCAGGCCGGGTGCATTTCGGATCAGCCGCGAATTGCCATCCGGGACGATTGGGATTAGCCTTCGAACCGAATCCGCCGCATGGCGGCGGCTTGACCGTTCGAATCAAAGCCCTGCCCCCGATTCCGCCAACCCTGGAGAACACCATGAGCGACGCACAAGCAAGCAAGGATAAACTCGTTTCCGATTTCAAGGCCGTTGTGGCCGACACCGAAGAGTTGCTCAAGCTCACCGCCGGTCAGGCCGGCGACAAAGTGGCCGACGTGCGTGTCCGTCTTACCGACAAGCTCACCGCCGCCAAGTACAAGCTTCAGGATCTCGAAGCCGCGGTTGTTGAGAAGACCAAGGCCGCGGCCCGCGTCACCGACGACTACGTCCATGAAAACCCCTGGAAGGCCGTCGGCGTTGCCGCTGGCGTCGGTTTCCTGCTTGGCCTGCTGGTCAATCGCCGTTAAGCGCCGCGAATGAGCGATCCTGCGCCCACGCGCCTCGGCGAGTCCCTCAAGGGGCTTGCCGATTCCGGGCTGGCCACCGTCCAGACCCGGCTTGAACTTTTTGCCGTCGAGCTGAAGGAAGAGAAGCTGCGGGCCGGCAGCTTTCTCTTTGACTGCGTTCTTGCCGCGCTTTTCCTCGGTTTCGGCGTCGTCTCCCTGCTCGCCTTCCTCACCGTGCTGTTCTGGGACAGCCACCGCCTGCTCGCTCTCGGCATTGCCACCACCGGTCTGCTGCTTGGCGGCGTGTGGGCCGGAACCCGTGCGGCGGCCCGCCTGCGCGCCGGATCGCGGCTTTTTGCTTCCAGCCTTGCCGAAATCGCCCAGGATCGGGAAGCACTGCGGCCGCGGGAATGAGCCCCGAACTCGTCGAACTGGCCCTGCGCAAGCAGCGCCTGCAAATCCGCTGCGCCGAGCAGCGTACTGCCCTTGTCCGCCACGCAGAAGCCTTCACGCCGCTGATGCGCGGTGTCGACCGGGTGATGGATGGCGTCGTGTGGGCGCGCAACAATGCGCCCATCCTGTCCGGTACGGCGGTCTTCCTGCTGGTCGTTCGACCTCGCTTTGTGCTGCGCTGGGCGCGGCGCGGCTGGGTCGGCTGGCAGCTTGTGCGCCGCGTCCGCAACCTCGTTTCCTGAGCGCCTGATGATGGTCGATCTCGAAGAAATCCGTCGCGCCCGCGACGAAGCCGACTGCCTGTGCGATGCCGTCGAAGTGGATGCGGCCCTCAACCGCCTTGCCGCGGATATCACCGTGCGGCTCCAGGATAAAAATCCGCTGGTCTACGCGGTCATGAACGGCGGCTTGATTCTTGCCGGGCGGCTGCTGCCGCGCCTGCCTTTCCCGCTCGAACTCGCCTATCTCCACGCCACCCGTTACGGTCACGCGCTGCAGGGCACCCGGCTCGACTGGCGCGTGCGCCCCACGCAGGATCTGCGCGACCGCACCGTGCTGGTGCTCGACGACATTCTCGACGAAGGCCACACCCTCGCCGCGATCATCGACTACCTGAGGGCCGAAGGAGCGCGGGAAGTCGTCTCCGCGGTGCTGGTCCATAAGGTTCACGACCGCAAGGCCTACCCCGGCATGCGTGCCGATTTCACCGGCCTCGACGTGGCCGACCGCTTCCTGTTCGGCGGCGGAATGGACTACAAAGGCTACTGGCGCAACGCGCCGGGCATCTACGCGCTCAAGGGACACTGAGGGGGCACTGAGGGGCCACTGAGCCCGGCGCTCACGCCGTTTTTTTGAGCGCCCCCATCACCCGGCTCCAGGCCTTCTCGGCGTCGCTGCCGGCGGTTTCGAACACCTTTTCCATCATCGTCAACTGGGTGCCCGACAGTTCGGCCTCCAGCGCCGTGCCGGCGGGCGTCAGTTCGAGGCGCTTGGCGCGGCGGTCTTTGGCGTCGGGCGAGGTGCCGATCAGTCCCAGTTCCACCAGTTGACGCAGCGGTGCGTTGAGCGCCTGCTTGCTCACGCCCAGAACCCCCAGCAAGGCCGTGACGGTGAGGCCGGGGTTGCGGCCGACGAAATACAACACCCGGTGATGCACCCGCCCGAGCCCTCGCGCCTCGAGGATGCGGTCGGGCGGTGCCGTGAAGGCGCGGTAGGCGAAATAGAAAAGTTCGAGGGCTTCGCGGAGTTCGCGCTGGCGATTTAGGTCAATCATGTTGACTTTGTTGGCAGAGAAGGTCAGGATTTATAGGTCAATAATATTGACCTTAACCGTCCAACGCAACCCGGAGAACCCTATGTCGTCCGCTGCCAGTACCGCCCGCCTTCCGCTTTCCTTGTCCGCTCGCGTGCACGATCTGCACCCGTCGCCGATCCGGGAGATTCTGGAAGTCGTAGGCCGGCCCGGCATGATCTCCTTCGCGGGCGGCCTGCCGGCGGCCGAAACCTTTCCCGACTTTGGCCTTTCGGCTCCGGATTCGGCCCTGCAATACGGCCCCACCGAAGGCGATCCGGCGCTGCGGGCGCGCATCGCCGAAGAACTCGCCGCCCTCGGCCTCGACTGCGGCCCCGAGCGGGTGCTGGTGCTGTCCGGCTCCCAGCAGGGCATCGATCTGGTCGGCAAGCTGTTCGTCGATCCTGGCACCACGGTGGCCGTCGAGTCGCCCACTTACCTTGCCGCGCTGCAGGTGTTCCGCTTCTTCGGCGCACGCTTCACCGCGTTTTCGCCCGACACCGTGAGTGCCGCAAGCTTCCGCACCGACACGCCGGCTTTGGCCTACGCGATCCCGACTTTCCAGAACCCCACCGGGCGCTGCTACGACGCTGCCGAACGCGCCGCACTGGCGGCGGCCTGCAAGGATTCCGGCGTGCCCTTGTTCGAGGACGACCCTTACCGCGATCTTGTCTATGACGCCTGCGAGCGCCGCCCGGTGTGCGCCGGCCTCGGCGGCAGTCCGTGGATCTATCAGGGCTCGTTCTCGAAGAGCCTCGCGCCGGGTTTGCGCCTGGGCTTTCTGGCCGCCTCGCCGGAGCTCTTCACGCCCCTCGTGCGTCTCAAGCAGGCCGCCGATCTGCACAGCAACCGGCTCAGTCAGTGGCTGGTGCTGCAGCAGCTCGAAGCGCCCGGACGCCCGGCCCGGCTGGCGCGGCTGGCCGAGTTCTACCGGCATAAGCGCGACGCTTTCGATGCCGCCCTCAAGCGACATTTCGGCGCCCTTGGCACTTGGCACACGCCGGCTGGCGGCTTGTTCTACTGGCTCACCCTCGGGCGACGCATCGACACGCGCCGTCTGCTGCCCGAAGCCATCGCCCGCGGCGTCGCCTTCATGCCCGGCGAAGCCTTCTACCCGGACACGCCCGAAGCCACCGGCACCCTGCGCCTCAACTTCAGCCACGCCAGCGAAGCCGACATGGACCGCGGGCTGGCCGTGCTGGCCGAACTGGTGGCGGCTCAGGCGCCGAACAGGGTGGCCACCGCCGCCGGGTTCGACGGAAAGTAGAAGTGCACGTAGGACGCGGTGAGCGTTCCGAGGCGGTACACCGCCTCGCCATCCCGTCCGGTCAGTGACTTTGCCCGCGCCAGCGGTTCGAGCGGCGTTTCGCTTTTGGAGTAGTGGAAGGTGTGCCCGGTGATCCGCCCTTCCGGCAATTCGACCACCTGCGAGCCGAGCGCCGCGAGGCGGGCCTGCATGCGGGTGTGGCCGGGCAGTAGGGCGGCGCCGGAGTGGGTGACGCCGTCCTTGTCGGTAAGGGTTTCGAACAGGCTCATCATGCCGCCGCATTCGGCGAGCAGCGCTTTGCCGGCCGCCGCGTGGGCCTTGAGATCGGCCTGCCAGCGGGCGTTGGCGGCCAGCCGGGCGGCGTGGAGTTCGGGATAGCCGCCGGGCAGCCACAGGGCGTCACAGGCCGGCAGCGCTGCGTCGGCCAGGGGCGAGAAGAACTTCAGCTCGGCGCCGAGGGCCCGAAGCGTGTCGAGGTTGGCCGGGTAGATGAAGCCGAAGGCGGCGTCGCGGGCGACGGCGACCGTGCGGCCCTCGAGCAGCGCTTCGACCGGCGCTGCCTGGGCGGCGGGAAACTCGACCGGCGGCGGCAGGCCGGCGGCGCCGGTGCGGGCGAGACGATCGGCCAGACGGTCGAGGCGTGCGTCCAGATCGGCGATTTCGGCGGCCTGCAGAATGCCCAGATGGCGTTCGGGCAGCGCGGCGTCGTTGTCGCGGGGCAGGGCGCCGTACCAGGCGATGGACGGCGGCAGGCAGTCCTTCAAGATCGCAGCGTGGCTTTCGCTGCCGACGTGGTTGGCGAGCACGCCCGAAAACGGCAGATCCGGCTGCCAGCTGGCGAGTCCGTGGGCGATGGCGGCGAAAGTCTGGGCCATGGCCTTGGCGTCGATCACCGCCATCACCGGAATGCCGAAGCGGCGCGCGATGTCGGCACCGGACGGATTGCCGTCGAACAGCCCCATGACGCCTTCGACGAGGATCAGGTCGGCTTCCTGAGCGGCGGCGTGGAGGCGCCACGCGGCGTCGCCGGCGCCGCAGATGCCGAGGTCGAGGTTATAGACCGGCGCCCCGCTGGCGACGGCGTGGATCTGCGGATCGAGAAAATCCGGTCCGCACTTGAAGACGCGCACCTTGCGTCCCTGACGCACGTGCAGTCGCGCCAGCGCGGCGGTGACGGTGGTCTTGCCCTGGCCCGAGGACGGGGCGGCCACAAAAAGCGCCGGACAGCGGGCAGCAGTCATTCGTCGCGCTCCGGGTGGAACCAGGCCAGCCGCGACTGCAGACTGACCACGTCGCCGACGATGGTGAGCGCCGGCGGGGTGATGCCGGCGGCCTTGACCGCTTCGGCAAGGTGGGCGAGGTCGGAGGTGACGACGCGCTGGGCCTGGGTCGTGCCGCGTCGCACCACCGCGGCCGGCGTGCTGGCAGGGAGGCCGTGGGCGACGAGCTGCTTGCAGATCGTCGCCAGTTGGGTGATGCCCATGTAGAAAACGACGGTCTGCTTGGGCCGGGCGAGCATTTCCCAGTCCAGGTCGACGCTGCCGTCCTTCAGGTGGCCGGTGACGAAGACGCAGGCCTGGGCGAAATCCCGATGGGTCAGCGGAATGCCGGCGTAGGCGCCGATGCCGGCTGCGGCGGTGATGCCGGGCACCACTTCGAAGGGGATGCCGGCTTCCACCAGTTCATCCACTTCCTCGCCGCCGCGCCCGAAGATGAAGGGGTCGCCGCCCTTCAGGCGCACGACCTTCTTGCCTTGCTGGGCCTGCTCGACCAGCAGAGCGTTGATGCCGGCTTGCGGCAGCGCGTGGTGGGATGCTTTCTTGCCCACATAGATGCGCTCGACGGTGGGCGGCACGCAGTCGAGGACTTCCTTGCTGACGAGGTTGTCGTAGACCAACACGTCGGCTTCCAGCAGCAGGCGGGCGGCCCGCAGGGTCAGCAATTCGGGGTCGCCGGGGCCGGCGCCCACCAGATAGACCCAGCCGGGGCGGGCCGGGGAACGTTCGCGGGGAAAGGTCGATTCGGGCACGGTCGGTGCTCCTCAGATGGATTCGGGATTCAGCAGGCGGCCGGCGGCTTTCGCCACAGGGCCAGGCGCACCGGTGCGGCGGGGGCGAAACGCAGCCGGCCGGCGACGGTCTCGCCGCGGGACAAGCTCAGCTCCTGCCACGCTTCGGCGGGCACTTCGGCGGCGAACGCGAGCAGGTCGGCGCGGGCGTTGTCGTCCTCGGCGGTGGCCACGAGCCGTCCGCCGGGGGCGAGACGGGCCCATGCTGCGGCCAGCCAGTCGGACAGGCCGACGCCGCCGCGCACGAACACCGCTTCCGGCACCGGCCATTCGCGGCAGCGCTGGGGCGTGGCGGAGGCGACGGCAGCGAGATTTTCGCCGACGCCCGCGCGGGCCATGCTCATGCCGAGCAGGCTCGGTTCGACGCCCACCGCGCGAACCCGTGCCGTCGGCACCGCCCGCGCCCATTCCAGCGCCAGGCTGGCTTCGCCGTCGGCGATGGCCCAGCCGGTTTCCCAGGCGGCGGGTTGCAGCCAGGCCAGGGCCAGGGCGCGTACCGATACGGGCAGCGCGGCGCCGGCATCCTCCCCGAGGGCCGCGTCGGACAGGCCGGGCAGTTCGGCGAAGACGCCGGCCGACGGGCCGGTGGCGACGATCAGCACCGCGTGAGGGTCGAGTGGGTCGCGCAGCTCCGCCAGCTCGGTGGCGAGCCAGGCTTTGGACTGCAGGTGGCCGCTGTTGAATTCGCACACCCACACCCGGGCGCCGGAAAAACCGCTATCGATCAGCAGCCGGGCGACCGCGCCGGGCACGCCGGTATCGGCCACCGGCACGGCCAGCAGGCGATGGGCGCGCAGTTGGCCGCGCAGGGCGGCCAGCGGGGCACGGCGCAGATCGACCACCGACACGATTTCGGCCGACAGGCCGAGCGCCGCACAGGCTGCCTGCACCCGGCCGACGCCCGGCAGCACCCGCACCTGGGCGGGGCCGAGTTCGGCCAGCAGTTCGGGGGCCGGTCCGTCGCCGGTGGCATCGCCGACCACCACCAGCACGCTGCCGGCGTGGCCGACGCGGCGCACGTCCAGATGGGCGGAATCGGCGGCGCAGAGCTCTTGTGGCGTGTCGAGTTGGAAGCCGGCGAGGCGGTCGAGGGCGTCGGCGGTGCCGAGCACCACGCGCGCCTCGCGCAGGGCGGCGAGCGCTTGGGCGGAGAGCGTCGGCGGCTGGTCCAGTCCCAGACTGACGACGGTGAGCGGCGGCAGCGGAGCCGGTTCGGCGGCTGGGGCCAGTTCGACGGGCGCAATCGGGGCTTCGACGGCTTCCGGCGTTGCCGCGAAGGGCGGCTCGGAAACGGCGGTGTCCGGTGCGCTGCCGAGTTCCAGCTGTTCGCCGGCTTCGTCCGCGCCTTCGTCGGCACCGCGTTCGCCTTTGCCGCGGCGGCGCTTGCGCTTGCGGCGCGGGCCGGCGGGCACTGCGGCGGCGGCAGTGACGCTCGTTTCGTCGGCAGGTTGTTCTGGGGCTTCGGCTGGCGGCGGTGCGTCGACGGTAGCGGGCGCCGCCTCTTCGGCGACGGCCAGCGTGCCGGCGCCGTCGTCCGTCGTCACGCTGGCTTCGACCGGAGCGGTAGGGAGGAACTCGCCGTCGGCGTGGGTTTCGGGCGCGGGTTCGGCTGGCGGCGGGGCGGCCGGAGCGAGGACCGCGAAGAGATCGGCGGTCGGCGGCACAGGGGCGGTTTCGGCGGCCTTGGCCTTCGGCTTTCGCGGCGCGCGCTTCGGCTTGGCCGGCACTGCGGCGCCGGTTTCGTCGGCAGCGGCGTCGACCGGCGCGCTGGCGGCTTTCTTGCGGGGGCTGCGCGCCGGCGTCTTGCGGCGGGCGGCCGGCTTGGGCGCCTCGGCGGAATCCGCCGTTTCGGGTGTCGGGGCCGGAATCTGGTCTTCGTTCATGACTGTCGGCGGTGCCATGCACAACCGGAAAAACGGGGGTCGCAGGATAGCACGAAGCGTTTTCCGGTCGCGGGCGGGCGTGATTCCGTTGAACGGCCGATCTGCTTGATCCTGAACAAATTTATGACATGTGTGCGGCGCTCGGGACGCCATCGCAATACACTCTGCACTGCGTTGCGGATCGGCGACGCCCAAACAATACACAGGGAGAAAAAAATGAACCGAAACTCTGCCGGCCGCGTGCCGCGGAACGCCTTGCTTGCGCTCGTTCTTGCCGCCAGCGGCCTTGCCTTTGCCGGCGACGACCACGGTGGTCCGGTGACGCCCCGGCCCTACACCGTCGGCGCCACGCTGACCCGCTCCGTCCAGGCCTCGATCACGCCGGACAAGGCGCTGGCGATCCTGCAGGCCGGCAATGCCCGCTTTGTCGCCAACAAGCCGCTCCGGCGCAATCTCAAGGCCCAGGTGCACACCACGGCGCTGGGCCAGTTTCCGTTGGCCAGCGTGGTCGGCTGCATCGACTCGCGGGTTGCGCCCGAACTGGTTTTCGACCAGGGTCTCGGCGACGTCTTCGTGGCCCGGGTGGCCGGCAACACGGTGAATGAAGACATCCTCGGCAGTCTCGAATACGCGTCGAAGGTGGCCGGTTCGCGCCTGGTGGTGGTGCTCGGCCATACCAGTTGCGGGGCGATCAAGGGCGCTTGCGACGATGTGAAGCTCGGCAATCTCACCGCCCTGCTCGACAAGTTCAAACCCGCCGTTGCGGCAGCGTCGACGCCGGGCGAACACAATTCCCACAACCACGCCTTCGTGGATGAAGTCACTGAGCTCAATGTGAAGCAGGTCGTCCAGAAGATCCGCGACCAGAGCCCGGTGCTCAAGGCGCTGGAAGACGAAGGCAAGATCAGGATCGTCGGCGCACTCTACGACACCAGCAGCGGCAAGGTGTCGTGGTACTGAGCGGCGTCTGAGCCCGGATGCGACGAGGCCCGCTTGCGCGGGCCTCGGTGGTTTGGCGGTCGGGGCTTACAGCAGCACGCGTTCGATGCCGCCGTTGTTGGCCTTGGCCACGTATTCGGCCATCCAGTTGTCGCCGAGGATGTGCTTGGCCATTTCGACGACGATGTAGTCGGCATCGATGTTGGCGTCGCCGCTGTAGCGGGACAGGCCTTGCAGGCAGCTCGGGCAGGAGGTGAGGATCTTCACCGGCGTGGCCGCGTCGGCTCCGCGGAGCTTCTCGGCGCCCTTCTCGATCTCTTCCTGCTTGCGGAAGCGCACCTGGGTCGAGATGTCCGGGCGAGCCACCGCCAGCGTGCCGGATTCGCCGCAGCAGCGGTCGGACAGATCGACCCGCGTACCCATCAGCTCATTGGCCACCTTGATGCCGGAATGGACCTTCATCGGGGTGTGGCAGGGCTCGTGGTACATGTAGCGGGTGCCGGTGATGCCGTCGAGCTTGAGACCCTTTTCCATCAGGTATTCGTGGATGTCGAGCAGCCGGCAGCCAGGGAAGATCTTCTCGAACTGGTACTTCATCAGCTGATCCATGCAGGTGCCGCAGGACACGATCACCGTCTTGATGTCGAGATAGTTGAGCGTGTTGGCGACCCGGTGGAACAGCACCCGGTTGTCGGTGGTGATCTTCTGGCCGGCGTCTTCTTCGCCCGCGGCGGTTTGCGGGTAGCCGCAGCACAGATAGCCGGGCGGCAGCACGGTGGTGGTGCCGACCTGATAGAGCATCGCCTGGGTGGCGAGGCCGACCTGGCTGAACAGGCGCTCGGAGCCGCAGCCGGGGAAGTAGAACACCGCGTCCGACTCGTCGCGCTTGAGTTGCGGGTTGCGGATCACCGGGACGATGGTGTCGTCCTCGATGTCGAGCAGCGCGCGGGAGGTGCGCTTGGGCAATCCGCCGGGCATCGGCTTGTTGATGAAGTGGATGATCTGCGCCTTCATCGCCGGCTTGCCGAGGGTTGCCGGCGGGTGCTGGACCTGATCCTGGATCAAGCCCAGCGACTTGCCGATGCGGTGGCCGAGGCGCTGGGCCTTGTAGCCCCACTGGATCATGCCGGTGCGGATCAGCTTGATGGTGGCCGGATCCTTGGCGGTGAGGAAGGCCATCGCCGCGGCCTTGCCGGGGTTGAAGGATTTCTTGCCTTGCTCGCGCAGCAGGTTGCGCATCTTGATCGACACGTCGCCGAAGTCGATGTCGACCGGGCATGGCTTCTCGCATTTGTGGCACACCGTGCAGTGGTCGGCCACGTCCTCGAACTCAGCCCAGTGGGCCAGCGACACGCCGCGGCGGGTCTGCTCTTCATAGAGGAAGGCTTCGATCAGCAGCGAGGTGCTGAGGATCTTGTTGCGCGGGCTGTAGAGCAGGTTGGCGCGGGGCACGTGGGTGGAGCACACCGGCTTGCACTTGCCGCAGCGCAGGCAGTCCTTGATGTCGTGGGAGATCTCGCCGATGGCGGTCTGCTCCATGATCAGGGATTCGTGGCCCATCAGGTTGAAGCTGGGCGTATAGGCGTTTTCGAGGTTGCCGCCGCGCATCAGCTTGCCGCGGTTGAAGCGGCCTTCCGGGTCGACCTTCTGCTTGTAGGCCCAGAAATTGGCCATTTCGGCGTCGGTGAGGTAGTCGAGCTTGGTGATGCCGATGCCGTGCTCGCCGGAGATCACGCCGTCCAGCGAGCGGGCCAGCGCCATGATCCGGTCGACCGCGTGGTTGGCGGTCTGCAGCATCTCGTAGTTGTCGGAGTTGACCGGGATGTTGGTGTGCACGTTGCCATCGCCGGCGTGCATGTGCAGCGCGACCCAGACGCGGCCCTTGAGCACGCGCTGGTGGATGGCATTGACCTCGGACAGGATGGGCCCAAAGGCCGAGCCCGAGAAAATGTCTTGCAGCGGCGTGCGGATCTGCGTCTTCCAGCTCGCCCGCAGGGTGTGGTCCTGCAGTTGCGGAAAGAGCTCGTCCACCCGCGTGAGGAGCTGGTGCAGGCCGTGGCCGATTCGGTGAGCAAAAGCCGCGCGGTTCTTTCCAGGCGCGTGACCCGCGCTGGCAGCGTTGAGCATCATGACGATCTCGCACGCCTGCATCCTGTTGGCCTGCCTGTTGCCCATCGCGTGTGCTGGCATCGCCAAGTCGCGCGGCTTTGGCAAGCCGCGCCGTGAGGGCGGCTACGACAACCACAACCCCCGGGCGTGGTTGGAGCAGCTGCAGGGTTTTCAGGCGCGGGCCAATGCGGCGCAGTACAACAGCTTCGAAGCCCTGCCGGTGTTCATTGCCGGTGTGCTGATTGCCGAGCACAGCGGGGCTGCACAAGCCACGGTGGATGCACTGGCGGTGGCTTTCATCCTGTGCCGCTTGGGCTACATCGGGGCCTATGTGACCGACAAGGCGAACCTGCGGTCGCTGTTGTGGATGGTGGGGCTGGCCTGTTGTGTGGCTCTCTTCTTCCTGGGCGTCTGAACCGGGGGCGCCTCCTGCGGGCGTAATGGGGCCAGAATCCGGCTAAACCGGAGGGCTCCCATGTTGACTGTCCTGATCTCCCGCGTGGCCCTGCTGTTGCGAGGGGCTGCACGGGCTTGTTCTGTGGGGGCCTGGCCTGCAGCGGCCATGGGCTTGGTCTTGGCAGTGGGCCGTCGCATTGCGCAGGCTGACCGCTTTATGCGAAACGGAGACTGGGTGGATGAGCCCTTTCCCATGACCCAACGCGTCAGTGGTGCACGCTTAGGCATTGTGGGCATGGGGCGTGTGGGCCGTGCGGTTGCCCAACG